>Ga0228710_1001785_pt1 | contig 33019 bp, 17 predicted proteins | sample MedpolnodulmetaG_FD_177995 | JGI IMG/M metagenome (GOLD analysis project Ga0228710, IMG submission 177995) | Root nodule microbial communities from Medicago polymorpha collected in Santa Monica, California, United States - pink nodules | ecosystem: Host-associated > Plants > Roots > Nodule... | reverse complement strand
GACAAGAGGCAAAAGGAGAGGATGAAAGCAGATATGTGAAGAAAGTGATGGCGGTGTGTGATTTGGTATGTGGTTGTCGTGGGTAATTTTGTCGGAGAAGAATGATGAGGTGGTGGTACGACGACCGTGATCGGAAGCAAAGTTGCAGTGGAAGGGAGATAATTTTTTATTATAATAAATACAGTATTTATGAACAGTTGTATACGGTGTATGTATTGCGACAACAATTATGTATTGAGTTATCACTACTCAATTTTTTTAGGAATTAGCACAACTTTTTTGTATACATAATTTGAAACAACAATAAAAACTAAGTTTAAGTGGGGTCAGCTACATGAATTAAACGATCCATAGTTTTTTTTTATTAAAAAGTCATTTATTTCTCCAATTTATTTACTGCTAGATCTTTTCTAATAGTTTTTTTTTATATATAATTTTTCTTGGTCTACCCCTACCTCTAATGATCCAACTCCTCTACAAATTACAAAATCAACAAGTATTCTCTTTACATGCCAAAACATTTAGGTCTATATTCCACCATAATTTTTATCATAGATGCTACCCAGTTCTCTCTCTAATGTCATCATTTCTAATTCTATTTCATCTAGTTTTACTATAGATTCAATCCAACATCCTCATTTTTACCACACTTTAAATTCGTATTAGTTTTTCCGCTGTTCAATAAAGTTTTCTCTTTAACTCAAATGATGCATTCGCATCTTATAACACAACTCCGAAAAGTAGTAAAATAATAAACAATGAAATATTTGGCTTAAAGGGAAAGAAATGATAATTTTGAATGTTTGGGAAGACAGCTAAGAATCCACAAAGCTGGCATAAAAGGAACGCGCCAAAGATAAGTTGAAACTAAACGTGATAAGTTGAGTTGAAGCCACGAATCTGGTTTATAAAAGTCAATTACTTCACGCGCCAAACAGTCATCAGTATCCTCACAATCACACACAGAAGTCATAAATAAAGAAAGTTTAAAAAAAAATGAAAATGAATTTATCAAAACAATTGAACGACGTCATAATGAAAGATCAACGCAACGAAGCAATCCTTTTCCTTTCATTGATAAAGATTGGGCCCGTTTTTATGATCTTAGGCGGTTTCCTAGTTAGTAACAAATTCGTTGCGTTGTGGAATCTGTTTTTTCAAAACTGATACCGCCAAATTATACTATTCACACAAACCTTCATCAATGTCACGGTGGCTGTAGGTGATTGTAACAGTTTTTAACGTTTTTGTTTTGTGCCGGCTCGTACACACTTGCATTGGACCGGGCCAGCTTTTGGTTAGGTCAATAAATAAGAATCATCGATTCCAGAAAATTTGAACTTTATAGAGCCATCAACGATTCATTCAATTCAATTATTAAAAAAATAAAAATAAAAATAAAAATAACGATGCCAATAATAGTGAAGGCCCACCACGTGACCAAATGTCACACGCATGCTGGATCACCCTTTTTACAAAGCAAGATAGATAGATATGCTACTGTGTTTATTTTATTTTAAATTCTATTCTAAAAAAATTAATAAGAGCATAGAGAAGAAAGAAAACTTCCAACTTCACTGCCGTTTCTCCTTCGATTCTAATACTTGTTCTTTTTCAAAGGTAAGGTAATTAAATTAAATAAACCATATAACTTCTATTAAGTATAAAACGTCAAGTGAATTTATACTTTGGTTTGCAGAAAAATATGGAGTTTGCAGTAGCAAAAGCTTTGAAACCGAGTTTAAGAAGCGAGTTTGTTTTTCAACAAACTCTCGGCGAGGAACTTTTTAGCTTCACCGCTAACACGGTGGTTTCTGGTGAAGATTTCTCCGTTGACGACCTCCTTGACTTCTCCAACGGCGGTGAAATTCTTCACCACGACGGAGATGAAGATGAAGAAGAGAAAGAGAGTAGTTTATCTCTTTCCTCTCAATCACTCTCAAATTCCACCGACGCTTCCTTTGATTCTTCCATTTTCTCAACTGAATTACTCGTTCCCGTGAGTTTCTCTCTCTTGTTTTCTTTTTCTCCGTTTTGTAGTGTAGTAGTAATTGAAATTGAAATTACAGGATGATGATGACGTGGCAGGCCTAGAATGGGTTTCTCACTTTGTTGATGATTCTCTCCCAGAATTATCTCTTCTCTATCCTGTTCAAATTCAAACCAACACGTGTCCTCAACAACATGAAACTCTGCATGGAAAAACTTTTCGTTTTTCAACTGAAAAAATGAAAATTACCACAAAGACCAGAACCGTGAAGAATAGAAAACCCAACTCTCGCGTTTGGGCTCAGCGCCCGTTTTTTTCGTCTCCGTCTGTTATTTTTGGTGCACCACCAGCGAAGAAACAGAAGAAAAAGCCCGAGGCCCAAGTGGTTGGGCTTGAAGCCCACGACGAGGGCCAGGTACAGCGGCGATGTAGTCATTGCCAGGTGCAGAAGACGCCGCAGTGGAGAACCGGTCCGATGGGTGCTAAAACCCTTTGTAACGCATGTGGGGTTAGGTATAAATCCGGTCGGCTTTTTTCGGAGTATAGACCGGCTTGTAGCCCAACTTTCAGCAGTGAAATTCATTCCAATAGCCACCGTAAAGTGTTGGAGATGAGGAAGAGGAAAGGAATGGTTGGACCGGAACCCGGTTTAACGGCTCAGACCCAAATGGTTACCACTTGCTGAGTCATTAGATTAGGAGATACTCCACCAACCCGGTTTGAACCGGGTTACTTTTTTTGTAAAATATTTAGTGGTTGTAATTGTAGTGCTAGTCAGCTAGCTAGGCAGCAGCAGCAGCAGGTAACGGATATTATTAGGAAGGATTTTATTGTTTGTATCCAATTTTCCTACCTTTCTTCTTTTCAATTAATTAATCTAATACTGTTAGAAATACCTCTTAGTCGTAGTAGATTATTATCCTATGTAGAATTGTGATTTTTTACTTAATTCTAATTATTTTCCAACAATAGTTAACAAATACAGTTTCAAGTTAATTGGATGATTTCAACCTAAAAAGAAGATAATTGGAGGAATAGTGTGGTTTGTTTAGGTGTGATGGCCATTTATTCAAGTTGTGATTTGTTTAGTTAGAGTTAGATTTTTCCGTTGCTTCTTTGTCAAACAACTGTAGCACTAGATTGAATTATTCAACTAAGTCAATGTTATGTTTTTCGATTTCGTGTGACGCGGGAGAGGTATTTTTCAGTTTAATTTTTGGAAATCAAGAGTAATAATATTTGTACAACCTCTTTATTACAATTTTTTGACAATTGCTTTTTCAAACAAAACAAAAACTTTTGTTGGCATTTGAAACTTGTTTTCCATCAGACAAATTAAATAAATAAAATGGTGACTTTTTTATTTCAATAACTTTTGATTGAACACAAGGAATCCCTCATTTACATTATAGCTGCAAGCAATCCCATAGCCTCACCAATTTCTTGATATACATAGTCTGCTTCGGATATTGTCTAATTTTATTGGAATAAACCATAAATAGGAGTAATTTATAATCTTATCATCCTATATTTTTTTAATCTCTAAACTGTTCAAATACAAATAGTCCTTAAAATAAATCAAATCCGTAATTTTAGTTTTTAAAGTATAGTACTCCTTCCATCCCAAATTGTATGTTGCTTTAGGGAAAAAAAATTGTCCCAAATTATATGTCGCTTTACAATACCAATGCAACATTAATGTTACTTTTTCTATTATATCATTAACTATTTATTACTATCTCTTCTTTCGATTCTTTAATTTATCTTTCTCATGTTATTTATTAAGGACAATTTTGTAAAACTCATAATTTCTTTTTTCCACACAATATTAATTGCATTTTTAATGTGTGAAATGCTCAAAACGTCATACAATTTGGGACGGAGGGAGTAATGTTTATCAATTTAGTCTGCAACATCTTAATTTTATGGATTAAATTGATGAATTTCATATTCTTTAAAGACTAGTTAGCAATCCACACATCAAATGTAATTATCAACTTTTTAGTTATAACCTGTTAAAAGACAATCTTCATAAAAATTAGTTGGCTTCTTTTAGCAAATGCTTATAAAATAACTTGCTAAAAAACACTTTCATAAAGGATGAATTCTAACAAAACCTTTAATGTTTATATAAGTCAAAATTAAAGAGAGTGATAATATAGTGGCTAAATTGATGATTTCTTTTATTTTTGTAGGCAAGAAGTAATCAATTTTACAGAAATCGGAAATTCCAAAATCCAATTAATTGAGTGAATTTGATCTGGACTTACATTTGTGAAAAAAATCTGAATTAAGTAGGCCAATTTAAATCGTGGAATCTTTAAAACCAAGACACACGCTTGGAGTGTGAATGAAGCAATTAAAACTATTCAAACAATTAGGTTAGCACCCATTTGAGTGAGACCCCCCGAAAATTTAGCAGTACCACATGATGGGGTCGAGTGGGTCAAGGTGGATTGATTGATATTTACCTTTTTTTAAGGGGTTTACCTTTTTTTAGTGAATATATAAATCATATTCCATCCGATTATGTTTATAAACAATTTTGAATTCATTGAATAACTAATGTATATACTCTATAAATGTGATCAGATACATTAGTTATTTAATGAATTTAAAAGTTGTTTTTTTTTTGTAAATATGACCGGAGAGAATGCAATATATACGCTACTTTATAAAAAGTTGAGCTATATTTCATAAAATAAAATAAAAGAGAAGTTGAGTTTTTTTTTACTAAAAAAAGAAGTCTATGTATACCACGGGTAAACAAGTCTATGTATGTATAACACAAGTAGTTGAGAGATGATATTTGAAATTATCAATAAAAAAAACATAGTAGTTCACTTTGTTTCCGCTATGAATTCTGTTTCTGTTGTAACTTCACTTTGTAAGTGTTTGGATTTTCTTTAACACATCTTGTGCTTGTGAAGATTAATATAATTCATTTTGCATCTTAGTGGTTATATTGGGATTATCTTAGCATTATATGTTTGATACTACTATCAAACATAGCCACTCACCCAAAACATTAAAAATAGATGTAGACTTCGGTGGGCGTTGACAACTTCAAGTAGTGAGTCAATATAATGCTTGAAAACGTGGGCTCCTCGTCTTAATCCTTAATTCTAAATTTTGTATTTTGTTAGTGTAATGTGATTAGTGTTTTTTAGTGTCCGTCCATTACAATGTTAAGTCGTGACTGCATGTGGGTGAATAGTTGTTGTTGGTGGGGCATGACATTATTTCTAATTGTAGGACAAGATAATCAATCAACAATGACGATATAAGGTAGCAGCAGCCATTGAATGAACAACGTGCATTGGGTGGATGAGGATGGAGGATTCAATATTCATGTATTGAATCTTTGGACTAGTGACGGTTGAAACAATCCTAATTAAAAAAGCTTAAGGTCCATGCTATTGGACATGACTTGCCCACCACTTTGAGGGATCACTCCATGTGAAGATGATATAATGATAATGCTTTAATAACTAACTCAAGTAAAAATGTTAAGAGCTAAGAAACAAATATAAGGAAGTAGGAAAATAAATAAAAGCTACCATATACGTTTAGTTTATTTCATATTTCAATTAATATATGTTTTTAATTATAATTATAAAATTACTACTATTTGCTACTGAAAAAAAAGGATATTTACCATAAAATAAGATGCCTTTTTATCGTTTTTTTTTATTACAAAAGATGTCTTTTTATCGTTATTAATAAAAATATATAATCTGAATGGAAATGAAATTTAGTCCTTACAATACACTCAATTAATCATTTTAGTTAGTTTAATATTTCTTTTTTTTTTTGTTTGTATTTCTATCTCTTTATAATATTTTTCATTATATTTCGATCTATTGAAACCCAAAGGATAAATAAGTTTGATCCTCAATTTTAATTTTAATTTATTTTACATTTTATGATAAAAAAGCACCACTCAAATTATGCAAGACTTGTTAGAACATATGTTGTATGATCATCTCTACTTCGCTACAGTCGAGGTGTTTAGTCATAGATGTTAGTGTGTGTTAAAAATCTCAAATTGAATGAAATGTAGTATAGAAATTATTTTACAGGTGATGAATAATCAATCATATTACAAATTTGTAAGAATTGAATTAAGCATAATAACCCAAATTTTAAGAATGGGTGAAACCTCCGTATAAGCATCTTTAGATATAACATCCTAAAAACTTGATAACTAATTGAAAAGATCGCAACAACAAATTTGAGGTAGAAGTAAGGTTACATTAACACCAAGAGTGTGAGTGTGAGTACTTCCTAATTTAGTTGAAATTAATGGTTTGTAGCGTGTACGTATATTGGCTCACAGTCACACAGTTGAAAGAGAAAGCCTGTACAAATGAGCAAAATAAAGTCATCTAATTAGCTCCAATAAACAGCATGACTTTTACTTTCCCAACTCGAGACTTTGATCTTGAATTTGAAACACACAACATTTATCTTAAAATGGTAGCCGTTGGATCTATTTGGGAGTTGGAATGGACTATATAGGGCTTTCCAGTTCCACTCCACCATTTGATTTTCAACATTATTACTGTTGAAATATGGCTTCAAATTTGTGTTTTGAGAAATAGAGAAATCGTGACACGATTTCCTCAACGTGTCACGATTTTTTAGACAGTGGGCATGATTTTTAGGGTGCTCAATCGTGTCACGATTTTGGAAAAACATGACACAATTTTCAACTTGTTGGGCACGTTTTCAGGATAAGGTTGGTCGTACCTTGGGTCGTACGCACCAACCGTGTCACGATTTGACAAAACGTGACACGACTTTGACAGCTGAAGACTGTTATGTAAGTGTTTCTTTGCAGATTTTGAAGGAGAGCTTAAAGTGAGAGAAACTTGGATTAGAAAGGAGGTAACTTTAGAGTTGATTGTCTTTGTAGTGAGGTTCTCTTGGGTTGGGAAACATTGTAAACACATTGGGTAGTGAGATTTCACCATAGGAGGGATAAAAAAGCTTCCTTTTATGCTTTCTCTTAGGATTCATTGAGAGTGTGGGTGACATGAAAATGAGTAGAAATTAGGTCTTGTTCTTTTGTGAGCTTTTAAGCTAATCTCTTGTAACTCATTTATATCACTTTCATCTTAGTGGGTTGGAGGGCTGCTCTCTCCCTAGAGTAGGTCATATTGAACCGAACTGGGTTACCATCTTGGTGTGTTTGTTCATTTCTTTCATTGCTTATCTTTATTGCTTTGATTATGCTTGTGGTGTTGCTCTACACTTAGATTTATGTCTGTTTTTGTTGCTGTTGCTTGGAGACACTTTATCTATTGATTACCACTTATTTGCTCCACACATCTTTGTTATTCATTGGTGTGATTTTGTCCGAATTCACAACAATTGGCGCTCACCGTGGGGCTAAGGCGTAAATTGGTGAAGTTGGTATCATGGGTTCAAAGTGGGACATCGAGAAGTTCACCGGAAGTAATAATTTCGGGTTGTGGAAGGTTAAGATGCAAGCGGTTTTGACACAACAAAAGTGTGTAGAAGCATTGAAGAGTGAAGCAGCGATGCCGACGAATTTAACACAAGCGGAGAAGCGTGAGATGATAGACAAGGCAAAGAGTGCCATTGTTTTATGTCTTGGAGATAAGGTTTTAAGGGATGTCGCGAGGGAAGGTACCGCAACGTCGATGTGGGCTAAGTTGGAGTCATTGTACATGACGAAATCGTTGGCTCATAGGCAACTTTTGAAACAACAACTCTATTCATTCAAGATGGTGGAGTGTAAATCAATCTCAGAGCAATTTGGCAGAATTTAACAAGATTCTTGATGATTTGGCCAATATTGAAGTTAATATGGAATATGAAGATAAGACTTTGTTGCTACTTTGGTCATTACCAAAGTCTTTTGAGCATTTCAAGGATACCATCCTTTATGGTAAGGAGGGCACCACTACTTTTGAAGAGGTCCAATCGGTTTTGAGAACCAAAGAATTGACCAAGTTCAAGGACTTGAAGGTTGATGAAGGTGGTGAAGGCTTGAATGTTGCTAGAGGGAGGAATGGGCATAGAGGAAAAGGCAAGGGGAAATCGAGGTCCAAGTCTAGGTCCAAGGGTTTTGACAAATCAAAATATAAATGTTTTCTTTGTCACAAACAAGGTCACTTCAAGAAGGATTGCCCGGATAAAAGGGGCAATGCTAGTCCTTCCGTTCAAGTTGCGGTGGTGTCCGATGAAGATGGTTATGAGAGTGCGGGTGCACTAGCGGTCACAAGTTGGAAACCGGAGAAGAGTTGGGTTTTGGACTCGGGATGCTCTTATCACATGTGTCATAGGAATGAATATTTTGAGACTTCTGCTCTAAAAGAAGGAGGAGTTGATCGACTCGGAAATAACAAAGCATGCAAAGTCCAAGGCATGGGCACCGTTCGTCTAAAGATGTTTGATGACCGTGAATTCCTTTTAAAGAATGTGATGTATGTTCTCGAACTTAAGCAAAATTTAATTTCCATAAACATGTTTGATAGTCTAGGTTATTGCACTAGAATTGAGCATGGGGTTTGTAAAATTTCGCATGGTGCATTGATTACGGTTAAAGAGTCTAAAATGAATGGTTTATACATTTTAGATGGTTCCATAGTAATTGGTAATGCATCGATGGCTGGCGTAGTACCTCATAATAATTCCGAATTGTGGCATTTGAGATTGGGGCATGTTAGTGAAAGAGGTTTAGTTGAACTACCTAAACAAGGTTTGCTAGGAAAAGATAAATTGGACAAGCTAGAATTTTGTGAGCATTGCATACTAGGAAAGCAACATAGAGTAAAGTTTGGTAGTGGTATGCAACATTCTAGTAGACCTTTTGAGTATGTACATTCAAATCTTTGAGGTCCTTCCAAGACACTTACTCATGGCGGAGGTTTCTATTTTCTTTCCATCATTGATGATTATTCTAGGAGAGTGTGGGTCTTTGTTTTTAAAAACAAAAGTGACACCTTTGAAAAGTTTAAGGAATGGCACACTCTCATAGAAAATTAAATGGGAACTAAACTTAAAGGGTTGAGAACTGACAATGGCATGAAGTTTGTTTCAGAGCAATTTAATGAGTTTTGCAGGTTAAAAGGAATCAAGAGGCATAGAACCGTACCAAGAACACCGCAACAAAATGGTCTTGCGAAACGCATGAATAGGACCCTTTTGGAGCGGGTGAGGTGTATGCTTCTAGGAGCTGGGTTACCTAAGAGTTTTAGGGGTGAAGCAGTGACCACTGCTGCTTATTTGATCAAAAGATGTCCATCAACGGGTGTAGACTTCAAGACACCTGTGGAAGTATGGAGTGGAAAACTAGTAGACTACTCATCTTTGAAGGTTTTCGGAGTTTTGACATATGCGCATATCAAGCAAGACAAGCTTGAGCCTAGAGCTTTGAAATGTGTCTTCATTGGTTATCCGAAAGGTGTGAAGGGTTACAAGTTGTGGAAATTGGAATCTAGTGGAGGATCAAATGTCTTGATTAGTAGGGATGTTACCTTTGATGAGACCCGTATGGGGATGAAGTGTAAAGACCTAGAGACTTTAGTACCGGAAACAATGGTGGAGGAAACTCAGTTTGAGGTGGAGCTTCCAAATGAAGAGAAAGATGATGTGAAAGATGAAGCTTCAACATCAGATACAAGTGGAACTCAACCGGTAGTGGATCCTGATTATCTTCTTGGTAGAGATAGAGAAAGGAGGACCATTACGGCACCTAGTAGATATGGTTATGCAGACTTGCTGTGAACAAATTGGGGAGAAATTAGGTAGAAATTAGTGGATCCTGATTATCTTCTTGCTAGAGAGTGTGAGTGACATGAAAATGGGTAGAAATTAGGTCTTGTTCTTTTGTGAGCTTTTAAGCTAATCTCTTGTAACTCGTTTGTATCACTTTCATCTTAGTGGATTGGAGGACTGCTCTCTCCCCCAGAGTAGGTCATATTGGACCGAACTGGGTTACCATCTTGGTGTGTTTGTTCCTTTCTTTCATTGCTTATTTTTATTGCTTTGATTATGCTTGTGGTGTTGCTCTACACTTAGATTTAAGTATGTTTTTGTTGTTGTTGCTTGGAGACACTTTATCTATTGATTACCACTTCCTTTGCTCCACACATCTTTATTAATCATTGGTGTGATTTTGTCCGAATTCACAACAATTACGTACACGTCATGTTCATGGCAACTAAACTTTCACATATGCCCAACCCAACAACTAGAGGATCTATATATATATAGTACTTACTATTATATATTGCTTCCAAATACTCTTTCCTATGGTACATATGTTTACAAATACCAATAGGGCAAGAGAGTCCCATCCAATAAACTTTTTATTTTTTCGGTGCTGGTCAGAAGAAATCCAAGATGGAACAGATCTTCGAAATTATGTTTGGTATTGAAATATAATTATCGCATAATTCATTATGTGTATTCTTGAGTCAAACAAAACTCATAAAAACTAGTTCTAACTTAGTTGTTAACTAATTAGTAAAATTCAAGCTTAGTTATTTTCATGTAGTGCATGTTAAAAATAAATAATATACAGGCTTTTCATAGGAAAAATAAGGTAAAAATTGATTCCATGTAGAGTGCCAAGGAAAATACAATAAGTTTGTTTAGCGAGAAATTAATTTGGACATGAGAAAAGCTTGAATTTTCTAGGAGACAGATACGAGCATACATGATGACGCATGAGCCATGATTAACAGAGGCCAGAGGGAGAAAATGTGCAGAAGAAAAGGAGGAAAATGAACGATAAGAAGACAAATGTTTAAAGCAGAGGAAAAGAAAAGAAGCCACTTATTTTCCGGTACAAAAAAAGTTCAATTTCATGGAGGATGGCCAAAGACAAAGGCATTTAAAGCAGCAGAAAGAAGCCACTTCTTATCTGAACCTTTTCTTCTAGAGGGGAACAGAGGTCCTTTTCATGGAGAACCCACTTGACTTGACAATTGCAAATAATTGTTTTTCGTTTTTTTAGCTCATTATTAGAAATTAAAAAGGATATAACTTTGTCAAAATTCAAGCCCATTTTGCAATTTGCATATATACGAGGGTGCATGCATAGTCCTCCAAAATAAATTGAGGGTGTATAGTGGGGGATTTTACAAAAGAGGTTTGTTGGACTGTTGACCAACGCAATGTAGAATAAGAATCTGGAAAGTAAACAATGAAAGATGCCAAAGTGACTGTTGAATTTATTGTCTTGGTAGAGACCACTAAGTAGTTTGTATTAGCTCACTTGAATCCCCATGTCCAAAATCTACTCGAACAAGCTCACTTGTGGCTTGATTGTATTAGCTCACTTACAGTAACATAATAAAGGAATATTAAATACTTCAATGAATTTAATAACTATGCAATGTAAACAAAGTTTATACCAACTTCAAATCATATTACATATGATTAGATTACATGTAAAATATATGCATGCGGTTAACACTTGACTCTTTTCAATTAGAAGTCAAAGTTCAAATATTCAATAGAAATATACAAACTTAAAAAACAACATCACCAAAACATAGGTAACAAAAGCTAATGCACAACTTACATTAGTTTGATTATAATCAGTATAAATACTACCTTTAGTTTTTAGTTTAGTAACACAACCAATATTTCCTTGTGATTTTGTAAATATTTTATCTCTTTAACACATACCAAGACTTATTTTTAATATAAAATATATAATTCAATCATACAACGAAAGAAAACATGAGATGTAAAAACTAATTATGCCTTCTCCAACAATCAAATTAGAGAACATGTATCATTCGCTATTATTTCCCATCTTCTGATTGGGTTTTAGTTGATTTAGTTGTTCGCATTGAAGACTATGTTAGCCCCACAGACACAACGGATAACTTGGATGACACACAACTCCCTGCCAAATCCCTAGCCATTTTGTTAACAGGACTTGCAAATAGTCAGAAGGCCAACCCAAAAATTCAAGGAGGCTACTTTCCCCCCACCCCCGACATCAGGTCGGAAGTATGCATCCAAACAACTACCAAATTTTGCACGGCTGAATGCATACTTCTGAACACTTTATGCTGCCTGGATACACGCTTTCAGAAACATGGATAGCTTTTTAATAGCGAGTGAATTAGGTAAAGTAGTGCCCAAAACTCAAAGGGTGCACAGCCCTTTAAGTCCCAAGCTGCCAGGCATCTAGGGATTGCAAATAGCTCAAAGGTCGACCTAGATAATTTAGTAAGTAAGCTATGTAAAAAAATGCTTTCAACAAGTAATTCATCCTAACATTCCATTAATAACAATGATGTTTCAATTTATTCAATTAATCTTCTAATCCGTAAATAATAATTCTATCTACTTTTTTTTTTCCTTTCTGAAAACTAATTCTATCTACTTTCTGATTGGTACAATTCAATCCCAACTACCAAATACAATCAATATTAACATGTTAATGAGGGCCAGGGATACTACACATGAAGTTGAGGATGATTCTTTGAAATTTACCCAAAAATGTTACAAATGAAACTGCAGGTCTTGTACCAATGGAAAACAATGGCGCTCCTTTGATGTCCAAAATGCCAAAAAAAATTGTAAATTGAGATCATAACACAATTGACCTCTGATTTCATGGGAGACTATAATATGATGCGGATCACGGCGAGACCCACTGCAGATATGGAAACAAGGGTACCTATGCAGTATTTGATCACATCATACTTTGCAGCTTCTAACTGGGCTCTCAGGGCATGGATTTCCTAAAAGCAATATGGACTTCAATCCAAACTGAACGTTCTCCACTTCAATAACAACTAATATATAAACACAATCATAAACTCACCCGATCAAGTTTGTTTGTCAGATTGGTGGTTTCAGTATTTTGAGTAGCAAGCTCATCCTGAATGCGCCTGTGATTAGATTTGGAAATAAATAAATGCGATGATAACTTAAGGTTAAACCATAAAAAGGTTACTGCGTCAAGAGCACCACAAAAAATAGAACCATGTTTGTAGTTTTTCAATTACCTTCTTTCAAGATTCAAGTCCAATCGTTGCCCGGCAGTGACTTTGTCAATCTCATACCTGTCACAGACAGTCAATAAATAATTAAATATACAATATAGTACAATTTTAGGGAGTGAAAATCAAATTTGCTTCAGGTGGAAAAATATTTGAGTATAAACTTCCAAGGTACAGACCTCAATTCAGTCCTCATCTTATCTATGTCATTACGAAGCTTTTCAGTCTCGCGTTGCAACAAAGAAAAATGATGCTCCTGCATCACCAATCATCAAAAGGACAACTTAAACATTTGATGGAACTATGAAATTTAACAATTACAATGTCCTGTCCTGTCTTCTCAAAAGTATAACGTATAGAAAAACCACAGGAAAAGTGCATAGTATGCCTATGCCCTATACGTCACTTATTTGTTTTTTTTCCTTCCTTTTTTTGGATAGAATGTGCCTAGCTATCTGTTGAGATGCTGCGGTAACACGTTGACTAATGAGCATCCAAATACACAAAAGACTTCAAATATATCAATACCAAATCCAAACTCCAAATATTGCATCTTTATTTATAAATCCGGGGGTGATATTTGAAACTAGAAACAGAGCGTTTGATTTCCATCAGCAGAAGCAGTTGAAGATTTGGAAGTTGAAACTACTGAAAGATATGCTTCTGCAGCTGTTAACCTCAGCCAAACACCAATCCCTTTCCCCTAATTTCTTATTGCACATAAGTTTTTCCTCTTTAAGTAAAATAAATCTAAATTTAATGCCTTGCTTAGGAATAAAGTTAAAATGAGGTCTACCGTCTACACATGAAGCATGTAATAGGGCCAGTGCACTGAGAGAAACTGGTATCTATATCGTTTACTTAGAAGAGAAACAAGAAGTTTATTATATATGAGTAAACACTGGATTCTGTTTCAACAACAGAGGGCTGGCAATATTACATTAACTCACACCAGAAACTAAGACACAAATTGAAATAGGAATGGGATGGTCTACGGGAACTGACTACAGGGATGAACAAAAAGCTGAAAGGAGTTCATCAGATAATGAACTTGCAATAATTGTCATTTAGGACTTTATTAAAACAAGTTTTTTTTTTAAGAAGCTAAACTAACTTTATGAAAACAAGTTATTTGCATAACTTCAGGAGAGATTTCGAAGGTTCACAAAATGCAAACTAAACCAAAAGGTAGAAAAAACAAATGTGTCCTATTTCCATATACGTGAGATATTGTGATGAAAAAGGGGCTGCCCATTACTATATAGTTTAGTCAGTTAACATATTTAAATTTAACGACAAAAAAAAAAGTGAAAGAGAGGTCCGTGCAAATATAATGCAGTAATAGCAGTTAGCCTTTGCAGTTTACTAAGTTCTTTTTAACACACCATGCACTATGGCCTACAAGTCTAGGACTCTACTCATTTCTTTTTCAACGTCCTATAAACAGAAAGTATAAAAATAACCTCACGAGAATACTTGATTAATCTTCCGGCACTTTGAGATTTTTAGTAGTCTACACTCTATATGACATCTCGAAACTCGGCGTCCTGTCCTCGATGCTAAACCTTCTCTTTGATAGATACAGTAAAAACAAGCTCCAAAAATATATTATCATCACTCCTATAATCTTATTATGAAATCTGTGAGTGTTAGAGTGTGAACCACAAGAATTACTGGCAAACTATACAATTATTTCGCCATGTTTTAGGACTTATCTTTGTTGCAAATAACAACATAACCTAAAAAGATATTTATGTTTGAAAAAATGCACAAATGCTTATTGTATTGTTAAATATTAAAAAAAATGAAAGGAAAAGCTTGCTGACCCAATTGTATGGAAATTTGGTTTACATCACCACATATGCTTCATTCCTTTGTTTCCTTGAAAACTGAATTGAAGTCTTGACAAACTGATTTGGTTACACGATGGGTTTGACACTTCCCTGAATACCGCCATGGTATGAACTGCCCTATGTTTCCTTAAGGCTCCGTTTGGAAGTTTGGAGGGGAGAGAATAGGCGAGCTTTGGGGGGGGGGAAGAAAGAGAAATCTTATACATTTTTTGGGAGTGTTTTTGTAGAGAATGAGGAGAGAATATTTATGATTAATTTATTTTTTATCTTGATTTTATTATAAAAAGATGAAAAGGAATTGAAGAATTTGTCTAAGACTTCCAAAATCCTCTTCCTGTGTATTATTTTGAGTTTCCCCGGTTAGAAAAATTGTTTTATGAAGAAAACCAAACCCCTCAATCAAGTTGGGGGGAGTATTCTTACTTCCCTTTCCCTTTCCTCTTTCATTTTTCCCAGAGCTCCCCCCTCCCTTCTCCAAAACTCTCCATCCAAACACACCCTAAAGGTGCCCCTGGGGCACTCATTTATTTGCATAAGCTATAAGTTTTAATAGTTCCAACATAAAAGTTAAAACTCTACCAAGCAAACTTGTACAGTCTCTAGCAATTCCTATCCTATGCATTAGTCATATAAGAAAAGATGAAACAGTTTTAGACATAATTCAACACTCAATTGATATAAAAAGTATATATACAATACAATACCTGAGAAGTTTTGACTTCAGATTTGAACTTAGAGAGATTAGATTCTTGCATCATCTCAGATTTTTGCATATCGGATTTAGTAACGAAAGATTGAGCAACATTTTCCAAGCTATCATTGAGAACTTCAGTGATTGCCCAAGTTATCGCCTCGGCTTGTTTTGGAGGAAGCCCGTTCGTCTCTAAATTCCGTACCTAGGTTGAATTCAATTCAATTCAATTAGATGAAATTAAAGAGGAATAAGTTGAGTAACTTACGAGTGCAAGTGTATCGACGAGGAATGCGCGTTTAACGTTGGAATCGACGGCTTGTGAAAAATGCCTGGTGCTAGTAGAAGTAGAAGAAATGAGTAAAGAAGCGGTGGTGAAGCGAGATTTTGAACCCAAACCAAAAGCACGTTTGTACAACGCCATCTAATCCAAAGAGAGATAGAAACCAGCTTTCTTAACTACTGCTCAGCTGATGCTTGCTTGCCCCAAAAGCCGCTGCTACACTATTTCTTCCTTCTTTCTTATCGCACCAAATATTAAAAATTTAGTAATGGCTTTAATTGATATGAAAAAGTTTTACACATACATTATGACATCATTTAATGAGTTGAAAACCCGGTTATCAAATTAAAATCTCAATTCTTTAAATTGCAGTGGCTCAAAATCAAAATCTAAAAGTTGCCAAAATAATAATAAGAGTGACTTACACTTCATTCCTTAATAGAACTTTGAATTGCACTCCTTTCATGTTATAATATACACCTTCATCTTTTGAAAGTAAAAACCTAAAATAAATTGTATTCCCCTCTTTTAAGAAATACTTAAATAACAATCTTTTCCTTTAAGAATCATTTATGTACGACACTTTAATCTGCTTTAACATAAATAAATATTTTCATAATATTTACAAATTTTGATCCACAATTCAAGAGAATAATTTATTTATTTTTAATTTTAATGTTTATAATAAATAATTTGATTGTTTGATTTTTAACTTAATTATTTTAAATTTTGTCAAAAAAACTTAATTATTTAGAATATAAAATACATTTTTAAATACCCGTATTTTGTTGGTTTTAAAAATTAAAAGGTTTAAACTCTAACAAAAATTAAATTTAAATACCCATAATTTAAAATATAAAACATTTTTAAAACTCTAATCAAGGTTTAAATACCCATAATTTCAATGATTGAATTGGTGATTTTTAAAAAATATTATTATTTTGAATTCTGTATTATTTCATATTTTATAATAAATTTTAAAACTATATGTCAATTATGTTGTGAAAATATTTTCAAAAAAAATTTTATATTGTGAATAAAAAATATAGAAAAATTTGAACTTAAAATGGACCTACCCCCTTTTTCATAGTCCTTTGTGTAATGGATTTTCGTTGCTATACTATTAAAAATTAAAAAATATATATTGAGGGATGGAAGATTTTAACATAAGAGGTGAAGAGAATGTAATTCGAAATTCTCTCATAGGTGGAAAGTATAGTTTCTTCTAACATGTCTTGCATAAGAAGATAGGGGAATGTATATATTGACATAAGAAGAGAAGATAACGTAATTTAAGCATCTTTCAAGAAATAAGTGTGTAATTTACTCTCATAATAATAATCAAAGCCCAAACAACATTGTCCCCTGTATAATCTCCAAAGAGAGTTTTTGATTTGAATGAATATTGAGCTGAATAACAAAACCTCTAAAATCTTCAATGCGACCATAAAGCAAAGCCCCAAAGTCTTCAATCTATTAAATGAACCTTCATCATGTTAAATGAACCTTCAATTTTTAGGATTTGTTTTCTGGGTGTTAATTTGAGTCACTGCAATTGGAAGATTTTGAGTTTTGTTTTGATATGCATGGGTTTGAGAAGAAGCGATTGTGAAGATTGAAGATGAAAAAAGATGATGTAAAAGGTTCATTTTTTTTTAGTTTATTTTTTAATGAAAAATTAACTTTAAAATAAATTTATTATTAATAATCCCATGTAGCAATCCAACTCAATGGTTTTAAATAATAAAAAAAAAGGGAAAAAAGGACTAATGTGTGCATGTTTTAAGAGGTAAAAGATTGGAATGGAAAATAAAGAAAGTAAACAACCCAAATGTTACAAACAAATAAGATAAAAGATCCTTCAAGTAACCCTGCTTGAAATATAACGTCGTTAACTATTGAACATCTTTGTAAATGCCATTTAAACCTTAATATGTGTCATGACTTCGATGCCCTCTTTGGGTCGAGCTTGGCTAGTTTTTTTTTAAGTAAAATATAAAAATGTTTTGTTTAGTGGCAAATTGAGAAGTTTAGAGTTTCAGCTTAACAATGCACCTTTAAAGTGTGGTAAATTTAAATATGGTTAATCAAAGTAAATGGTCCATATAAAGATTTAGAAATTCATTTACACTTCATACAATTTAAAATTATACATTTTAGTCCTTGTAAAATTTTATGTCAATATTTTTAGTATTTGTAAAATTTTCCATATCAATATTTTTAGTCCTTGTAAAAATTATCTGCCAAAGAAAAATGTCACAAGACTAAATAATGTAATTTTATTTTGTAGAAATTAGAAATAAAATTGATAGTATTATAAGATCATTTATTTAATTAACCCATTTAATATTTTTAAAATGTTTTTTGATCCCATCAAAATATCTGAACGACGGTGTAAAACTGATGTAAGATTTTTACATGTCATAAAACTATTTACACGTAAGTATAATAGGATCGTTTCCGCAGGGAGTTGCGTATTTCATAAGCATTTTCACAATGTTCATCACGTTGAGTGTTTGAGTATAAATTGTTTGTTTGTGTAAAACTATTGTTCTACTCGACATAAAAGTAAAACGAGAAGAGATAAGACTATTTCGCTTGGGGTCAGAGACATCAACCAAGCGTAACAGCTGCAATCTCTCGATCAAATAACGGATTCCAGCTTATTAAACGATGTTATCACAATCACTCGACAATATTATTCGTGTCCAAATGACATCGTTATTTCTAAGGGATCGTTTAAACATCGATTTCCCAAACATTTAAACGATCACAGAGTCGATTGGATAGTTTAATCGACGATTTCCCAACCGATTAAATTACCCAAAAGCATTAAGTTCCAGATTAAAAGTGATTATCAAATATTAACATTCATGTCTAGAGTGTTAACTTAAGATAGATTGTTATTCTATTTCTAGATTCAAAAGTATGTGTCCATATCATTTTAAATCTCAATAAAACAATAAATGCAAGAATAACAACAATATTAAATAAATAGGTAGAACCATATATTAAATGATCAAAAGATTACATAATAGCCTGCTTGAATACCTCAAAACCCACAAGGGTAGATGTAGCTACATATGTCTATGATAGCTTTGCAAAGGATGAAGAAAAGATGAAAATTCAATGCCTAGATCCATGATGTCTCAACAAACCTTGGATTGAATCTACTCCTAACTACCTTGCTTTGTGTTTCTCTCTTTAAAAAAGCCCTAGTCTCTCTCTAAAAACCAGAAAAATATCAAGAACAATGTAATAATGGTGTGGAAGGAGAAGAGAAAGCTATTTACATGGGCCAAATTCGTGCCTGCACGCTTAAGCGTACAAGGATTGCTTAAGCGTGCCCCCTGGAAATCTTCCTTTGTCCAATTGGGAACAGCCACGTGTGCCTTATCCACTCGCATCTGATGAAGTTTGCTTGAGCGTGTGGGAAGCGTGCAATCAGCGTACAAGTCTGAGCTCTCGACATTGTGGACGCTTAAGCGTACAATAGGTCACTTAAGCGTACCAATGGAAAGTTTGATAAGCGAACCACAAGCGTGCTGAAAGCGTACATGAAGGTTGGCTACTGGAACTAGTACGCTTAAGCGTACGAGAGGATGCTTAAGCGTGCTCTCTGAATCTGGGAAGCGTGCTGGCAAGTACCAATAGCGTACATGAAGCTGCTCTCGACATTGTGTACGCTTAAGCGTGCTGAGGACGCTTAAGCGTACTGACTTTAGTTCATCAACTTCTTCCTTGTCCCTTGCTTGTCATTTCCTGCATGAAAAGGGACGGAATCAGGCATGTAAAGCATAAATGGTAAAAGAACACAATTTGGTAGCTTTTCCTTAGATAACTTGCAGAACAAGTCACTAAAATTCCTAGATTAACACATAAATTATGTTACTTTTGAGCACTTATCAAAAACTAGCATAGTAAAATTTTCCTAAAAAAAGAAAAAACTAGCATAGTGAAATACTATGGCTCTGTTTGGATTGACGGAATAGAACGGAGCGGAGTGGAATGGAACACAATGGAATGGAGCAGAACGGAATGGAATGGAATAAAGAGTCCATTCCATTGTTTGGGTATTCTATGATGGAATGGAACAAATTTACCTTTTCATTGTTTGGAAAGCTGACGGAATGAAATGAGTTATAATTTTTTTATTTCAAATTTACCCTTTATATGTAAATGATAACAAAATATATAACTATGATAAAAAAAAAATTGAAGTCTTACAATTTATGAATTGTATTCGTCGTGTATAATAGGCTGAAATGGAAAAAACTTGTTAATTATTAATAGTAGGTATTAAAAAGTGCAACTAGATTTTTGTTCTTCAAAAACATGAATGACGCAAGTTGGTAATGGACCAAAACTGTTTGACACATATGATATGAGTTAAAGATGCAGAAGAAATATGGGTTAAAGAGCACAAACATGAATAAAGAAATTTGAGTTACTTGCTGGAGTGAAGAGTTGCCATAACAGAAAATCTCATGGACAATGAAAGGTTGTAGAGGAGGAGAGCAAGAAGCAATAAGAAAAAGGACAGTGAAAGGTTGTAGAGGAGGAGAGCAAGAAGCAATAAGAAAAATGCTCAATTGCAGTTTTATCCCCCTAACTTTTCCAAAGTTGCGATTTTGGCCCCATAGGAAAAAACTACAAAACAGCCCCTAAGTTTTTGCAACTGTAGCAGTTTTGGCCCCCAAGGCAAAAAAAAAACAAAAAAAAACGTGACACCTCACTTAGGGTGCCACGTCAGCGTAGACCGAGTCAATATCAACCTTGGGGGCCAAAACTGCCACAGGTGCAAAACTTAGGGGGCTGTTTTGTATTTTTTTTCTTAGGGGGCCAAAATCGCAACTTTGAGAAAGTTAGGGTGCTAAAACTGCAATTAAGCTTAAGAAAAACTAGGGCTAATTTGTCCTTTTATTATTAGTATGTTCCATTCCATTGGATACACCCCAAATTGGGTGGAATGGAAAATTGAAGGAATGAGTGGTATTGGATGGAACTCACACTCCATTCCATTCCATTCATTTTTTACAAAACCAAACAATGGAATGTGGCTCTATCCCACTCCATTCCATTCCACCAATCGAAACCTAGCCTAACATTTTAGTAAAAAAAAAAAAACGGAGATAAATCGCGTACTACTGCCTTCTGGTCCGAACCAAATCGCACGTTATTTCAATTCAACTCCGTTGGTAGCTGCTGCTGCTGCTGCAATAAGGTTCTCTCTTCCGTCTTATTTTTTTATTGATGTTTGTTTCTTTCATTCCGATCAGAATTTCTTATTAGTTACTGCTATATAGAAAATGAATGTTTTTGCTTACAATTCTGTTCCGTGAATAAGTTATAGTTATAATCAGGAGCTATTCTTCGAAGATGAGAATATAATCTTTATACCAAACCATAATTATTCAAGGACAGTTAATTTGGATGTATCTGTTAATTGCATTAGAACTGGTTTTTTTATCATGCACCGTCTCTTTTAAAATCTTAGTGGATTTGTGTTGTACTCTTCTAAAATCCGGACCCTACTATTGTAGGATTTGTGTATTATTCACTTTAAACACATCAATTTTATTTTGTATTGCCATTTGAATGCTCTTATGAAACATCAATTTTGTGCTATTAAACTTTCTCATCTCTTTTTTTTTTTATCTGTGAAAACCATTCCAAATTGTGGTCTAGGACCATTCTACTATAATGTATGCTCTTAAAACATAGCTATTCAGCTTACAGCAGCATATTTCAATTAAAATTAAGAGAAAGAAGAATGACTTTTGTGTGCAATAGATGTAGGTAAATTATTTCCTCCAATTAAGAAAGTTCAGTCTGTGCAAATGGTTATGTTAGTAATTTAACGTCGACCGCTGTGATAATTATGTAAGCTCATTAAAGTCCTCAATTACGATCAGAAGTCTGTTCAAGAGGCATTTACGATCAGAAGTCTGAATCTCTCATTTCCAGTGGCAAGATGTAGCTGCAATCACCCATTCACCCCATGTGTATCTCCTCTCTTTTCTTGTGGTCATTTTCTTTATTTAAACTTTCAACCCCCTTGAAAAATATAATTCCCCAAAGCTATGCCTCCCGTGTGAACCATTATTTCACTTTATGCATCCAGTCTACCAGATTGGCTTAATTGTTTAAAGGGTGGAGTGATATTTTTTCTTTTGTTTTCTCAAAGCTAGAGTGGATCATACGTTGGGAATATTATTATTTTTGCGAAGTGCATGATTATTGTGAAGAATGTGACTGAGATGGGTGCTGAGTACAGTCAGTACTCAGTGATATAATTGCTGTGAGACGGGTTCTTGTTGAAATTTCATGTTCTATGCAGTTGGAATTTTGGGTTTTTATATTTTGAAGGGGAGGTAGGGAGTTTGAATTGGCTTGGCTTATAGGATGATATTGGATGTGGTTGTAATGTGGACAGGAGGAGGCAGTGGCTAGTGGTGTTTGTTTTGGCGGAGGTGGTTTTGCTGATCAGTTGTGGTAGAAGTTGGGAAAATTTTGAAAATGAGTTCAGTCAGCCGCAGCCGAAGTAGGAGCCGGAGCAGGAGCCCAATGGACAGAAGTAGGAGCAGGAGCCCAGTGGACCGTAGGATTCGCTCTGAGCGATTTTCCCATCGCGATGCACCTTACAGGAGAGATTCACGTCGGGATTTCAGGTTTTTATTTTTATTTTCTGTTTTCTTTTCTGCAGCTGGAGAAGATTGTAACTGTCGTCTGTCCGTTAATGGAGGCTGTAAAAGCCTTAAGCCCATTCATATACCGTTTTTAACTTCTCGTGATATGATATCGATAGCCTTAAAGCTGTTGTGAATTGCGATTAATTTTGGTTTATTAGCTAAATAATTACCAAAATGGGGTTACACTGCACTCAGCCATTTTAGATTATGAATTTGTGCGCGTTTCTCACGGCAGTAACAATAATTTGTTTTTATTTTGTCAGCCAAGACAATTTATGCAAGAATTGCAAGAGGCCTGGTCATTATGCTAGAGAATGCCCAAACGTTGCAGTTTGCCACAATTGTAGCCTCCCTGGGTATGGTATTCATTTTCTGTTTCTTTTGAGTTGTGCATTTAATTATTCGATGGTTTACTTGCTCAGAACTATAATAGTTTGGTTTCATGTGGTGAAACATGATGTAGGAAATGATTGGGGGAGGGTGGAATTTTGCTTTTTTGCGAAGTTTGGTCCTTTCATGATTACCGTTCCGTTCCAATTTTCATTTCAGTTACATTTTCTTTCTTAGATTTGGATACCAGTTAGCTTGCACATACATTACTCACATTTCTTCTGAAGTATTTTCCTCTCTAGCTGAATCATGCTTTCATGTCTGGACTGTCACCAATTTAGATCTTCTACCAATTCTATGTTTTTTTTTTTTTTCTCAAATAATATTTTTTTTGTTCTTAGATTATAGTTTGTCCTTTTTCTTGCACTCTTTTTTTTCTTTTATTGGATGGCAAGAGGCTAGTGTTGAAGAATTGCTATAAAGTATATTGTCAGACTTGCTATAAAGTATATTGTCAGACTTTCAAGTTTCATATGTTATTTTTCCTGAAAAAATTGAGAAAACAATTAGTATGAGTCGCTCATATATACTGGCCAACAATTCCTTAAACAAGAATCCTTCCTCTTTCAAAAGAAAAAAAAATCCTTAAACAAGAATCCTTCCAATAGTAGGAGACCTATGAGTTTACACCCAAAAAATATATTTAATTGCATCTCTACAATCATGTTGAATTACTGTCGACTATTTGGTGTTACTTCTATGTGAACTGATGCTGCAATTACTATATTAGTGGCATGTACTTTTCAATTTAGTGGATGGAGGTTGCTTTCTTTATTGAATCTGATGGCAGACTGTTAGTTTCCACCTTTTACAGGAATGTAACGACAACTACTTTATGTAATCAATGTGGATTTGTCTGAACTACTCAATTTTTTCATTATCTTTTGGATTAAATATATTTTTAGTCCCTATAACTACCTCAAATTTTATTTTTAGTCCCTGTACATATTTCTCAGTCCTTACAAATTATAAAATTGCATGTTTAGTCCCTCAAAACTTAAGAGGGACTAAAAGTTTGAAGTTTTGTAATTTGTAGAGACATAAAGCATATATGTAATTTGTACGGGGATTAAAAACATATTTAACATTTTCTTTTTGGTGGCATTTTCTCTTTCACGATCATTCCATTGTTGACACTTTTTTCTTCATTTTGTTAGCTCTTTGATAAACTAAAGTTTGAAATATAGGTTGTTTGATTTTTACAATTTCTAAATTTGAAGTAAAAAAAATAGAATTATGGCTTACTATTTGTTTGCAATCAGAAGTCAGATCTCTCAAATTGTTAGCTATCTGAAATTTGCTTACAAGTGTTATGGCTTGATTGGCTAGTTTTTATGATGGTTTTTTATGATTAATCAGGCACATTGCTTCAGAATGCTCCACAAAATCGCTGTGCTGGAATTGTAAAGAACCTGGCCACATGGCGAGCAGTTGTCCAAATGAGGGCATTTGCCACACCTGTGGTAAAGCTGGGCACCGTGCTAGGGAGTGCACAGTTCCTCAAATGCCTCCAGGGGACTTAAGATTGTGCAACAACTGTTATAAGCAGGGCCATATTGCTGTTGAATGTACCAATGAGAAGGCTTGCAATAACTGTAGGAAAACAGGGCACTTGGCTCGTGATTGTCCAAATGATCCCATTTGCAACTTGTGCAATGTTTCTGGACATGTGGCTAGGCAGTGTCCAAAATCCAACGTTATTGGAGACCGCGGTGGTGGAGGCAGCCTTCGTGGTGGTTACCGAGATGGTGGTTTTCGAGATGTCGTGTGCAGGAGCTGTCAGCAATTTGGTCATATGAGCCGTGATTGCATGGGTGGCCCGTTAATGATTTGTCACAACTGTGGAGGTCGTGGTCACCAGGCATATGAATGCCCTTCAGGTCGTTTTGTGGATCGCTACCCTAGTAGGAGATACTGATGGATTGCAAATTCTGGTTCAATTATATGGTTGTTTTCTATAAGTTTCTCCAAGGACAGATTGTTGAGTCTTGATAATGTGTGTTCTGGCTTTATTCTTTTTTGTACTTGGTATAGAGACGTGTCTATTGGCCGCATTGATGATTGTTCTTGTTCTAGGAATAAAGTGTTTGCTACCTGCAAGAGGCGTGTTATATTATTGTATGCATTTTGCTACCTAATTATTAAGGCTATAGTCGACATAATATCGTGTAATATTTGTACTTCTCTCATTCTATCTAATACTATACTATTCCTAGTATTAGGCCTATGTCATAAAACTTAAAAGTTTTTTTTTTTTTAAATTACCTTTGATAAAATTAAAATAATCCAATTTTTTTTTGACAAACCAAAATGAGATATATTAACACAGGGAAAAAAATTCTGCTCCCTAACATAAGGAGTGTCTGTAGAAGCAGAACAAAGTTACAACAACCAATCATGATAAACAAATGAAAAAGGTATAAAATTTCAGCCAAACTTAAATGTGCAGATAAATAAATCAAAGGTTAAGTGTGCAGATAAATAAATCAAAGGTTGTAAATTTAAAATGGCATAAAACTTAACGTTTTTTTTTAAATTACTTTTGATAAAATTAAAATAATCCAAACTTTAGTGTGCAGATAAATAAATTAAAGATTGAAATTCGGCATGTCAATCAATTAAGTTAACTCAAGCATTTTAAATTCGGCATGTCAATCAATTAAGTTAACTCAAGCATTTTTTGAAATTCGACTCAATAATTGATTTGTTGAATTTGCTTCAAAAATCAAATGAATTGAATTTGATTTGAAAATATAGACAAATACTCCTCCCGTTTCAAACTTCAATATATACAATCGAGTCAATCCAAACATTTTTTGAAACTCGACTTGATAATTAATTTTTATTTATTTATGAATTATGTAATCCGAAGAAATGAACTGAGTTGTTCGTAACTAATGAGTCAAACTCAAACAAAAAAAAGTTCAAACTCGAACAGAGTTAAACCAATTTATATCTGAGTCGAAGTTAATTCGATTCCACTTGGCCCATATTTACTTTTAAAATTTTGTGAAGCATCCACCACATTAGTGGTACTAGCAACATTCTCTTTTCAATAATCTCTCAATGACCCACTTCTTTATTGGTTTGAATCAAGATGAGTCTCACACTTTGAAAATGAGTTCAACTTAAAATAGTAAGACAAACATTAACTCTAATAAGAGAGTGAGTGTTGAAAAAATGATGTCCTTAACATTCCTCCCCATCACATAGGAGACAATAACCCCATAAAAATAACCAATTTCTCTTTCCTCGTCTTTTTATTATTTATCTCTTAATTCTCCTCAAATATTTCAAGGGTTAAGCTAACTAGTGTACCAAGTAGTTAAGGAAAGTCTAACTAGTGTACCGAGTAGTTAAGGAAAATCTCCTTAACTAATGTTAGCATTTTCCGCATTTAAAAAAAAATCCTTTATTCAAAAAAAAAAAACAAATCTATTCAAACAAACACATTACTCGATCTCTATTATAAGATAAAATTTATATTTTAATAAAGAAAAATGTTAACGAGTGTCTTTAGATAAATAATGTATTTTAAATAGATTACTTCGGAAATACCGGTTAACAAACATTTTTTAATAAATAATTAGATGCATCATTTATTTATTAAATAAAAACTTTTGTCTTGTGGAGACGGATGAGTAGTGTGAAAGAAATCGCGTGGTAGTCCTCTAGATAAAACGTTAGATTAGATCTATTTACCTGGTTTCCGTTCATTTCAACTTCGACGAAGCTGTGGAAGGCGAAATAAGGTTCTTTCTTCTAACCCATTTCTTTAATTAATCGTTTGTTTTTCATTCTGATGTGACTCTCTGTTTGGATCAATGTTAACTACAGTTAGGGTTATGTTTATTTAGGTTCAGATTTGTATAAGTTCGCCTTCATTTTTCTAATTCTAGGGTTTCGTTTTACCGACACGTTTGAATTGTTTCTGTGCTTGGGTCTTCACTTCACAGTGTTCCGATTCAAAATCTGACATCAATTTTAGGTATATTAAGGTTGCTACGTGACGGATTTTTAGTAATGGTTTTCAACAATAGAAGCCACTGATATGATCCATTAGCGATAGATAAATTAATTGCACGATAGGCACCAAAGAGAAAAAAAACAATTATATAAAGCCGAATACTATCATATTTGAGCTTAAAACAACGCAACACTTAACCCAATAGATCCCAACAACCTCGTTGCGGTGGTCAAGGAAGATGATAAATGGCAAAGGACAGGACACACTTGTACGTGATGTTTGACTAATAGATGAGAAGTGAGTAGAATGAACATTGACAGTGCTTGGGAGCATGTAGAAGCAAATCTGATGTCAAGGTTTCATCATACAACACATGAGACGGAGACAATACTGTTTAACCTGAAACTAGCATTCGAACAACAACTCAAACTTCAAAGAAGAAAGAACTACCAAGTCACACATTTGAGAGCTTGGTAACCAAATAGTCTAACATAGTTCAAGGAGGAGGATATTTCTTAGATGCAATATAGAGAAAATACAGATTACAGACAATAGATGCTTAAACAGTATGTCTTGACTACACAACTGAGTTTAATTTATATAGGGTTAATGCAATAAATCTGACTTTTTTTTCTTCCTATTTACATGTTATGATATGCCTACTGATTACAAAGATCCTAATTAATCAAGGAAACAAATCAGATCATCTAGGATAGTTTTGAACAGTCTAAGATGCAAAAAATATATTGCCATATATTTCTCAGTTTTTCTTAAACTAAAGAAAAATGTAGTTCTAAAAGTTATGTCTTCAAATCAATTTCTACGTGAGTGAATCTGTATATTACCTTATGCATAGCTATGATAGCACACAGTCCTCATGGTTAGCTTAATTGATCAAAGGGTGGAGTGATATTCTTTCCAATGTTTTTCCATACCTAGAGTTCATGTTATATTGGGAATATTATTAGTTTTTGAAAAATACATGAATGTTATGAAGAATGTGACATGGAGACTTGCTATCAAATTTTGGGTCCTGAGAACGGTGACATGATTGATGCGAGATGGGTTGCATGTTGAAATTTCATGTTCTATACTGTTGGAATTTTGGTTTTTATATTTTGAAGGGGAGGTGGGGGTTTGGATTGGTTTAAGGATGATCTTGGATGTGGTTGTGATGTGGACAGGAGGAGGCAGTGGCTGATTGTGTATGTTGTGGTGGAGGTTGTTGCTGATCAGTGGTGAAAGAAGTTAAGAAAGAAAAAAATTGAAAATGAGTTCAGACAGCCGCAGCCGTAGCCGAAGCAGGAGCAGGAGCAGAAGTCGTAGCCCAGGAATCCGTAAGATTCGCTCTGATCGACATTCCTATCGCGATGCTCCTTACAGGAGAGATTCAAGTCGGGGTTTCAGGTTTTTTTTTTGAACTATTTATTTGCCATTCTCTTTACCTACTCAAATGTGTACTGGTTAGGAATTAGGATGGCTGGAGAAGAATGAAACAGTGCTGTGCTAGAAGAGGCATTAAATGTTTATAGTGCTGTTTGTAAATCCTTTAGCCCATTCATTTACTCTTTTTATGATATGATATCTTCATACTCTGCCTGCTGCTCTGATAAGTTCTTTTTATCGAGCCATTTGACAATTTTGAATATGTGTGCATTTCTCACAGCGGTAACCATAATATTTTTTTTTTGTCAGCCGAGACAATTTGTGCAAGAACTGCAAGAGGCCTGGTCATTATGCTAGAGAATGCCCTAATGTTGCGGTTTGCCACAATTGTGGTCTTCCAGGGTATGGAATTCCGTCTCTGTTTTTTTTTAACTGAGCATGTTATTCTCTGATGTTTTGCTTACATAAGTAAATTATTTATCGGGGCGAGGGACGGAAGTTGGTCTTTGTGCCAACTCTTTAATTTGGTCCTTGCATAATTAAAGTTGATATTGGAAGTTTTTAACATATTCATCGTGGCCGTTCCCTTGTGAACTTTAGCTACATTTTCTTTCATAGATTTTCTTAGATTTGGGTACCAGTTAGCATAGACATACCTTACATTTCTTCTGAAGAATTTTTCTCTTGACAAACCTTGCTTGTATGTCCATGGATGTACTGCCAATTCATTTGTGTTACATTGTACTGTTGGTGCTTAGGTTTCTTGCCTCTTAATTGGACGGTGGTTGATTTCAGGAATTCACATATTATATTCACCTTCTGCTCATTTTTATTTATTTTTCCTTTCTCAAATAATATGGTTTTGTCTTTGTTCCTAGATTATGGTTTTATTTTCATTTTATTTCGTTGTTGAATAATTGCTTTATAAACTTGTCATTGAAGGTTGCAGACCTTCAAGAGACATCAGTTGAGTTGTCTGAAAAGATTGGAAAAAAACAAATCACATGATTTGCCTCGATTCACTTCAATAAATAATTGCACCTCTACAATCTTCATTTGCAGCTGTCTACTTTTAGTTGTTACATCTATATCTGAACTGATGCTGGGAATATATCAGTGCCATTTTCTTTTTGATTTTATGGACGAAGGCCGTTTTCCTATTGAATCTGATGGCAAATATTAATTCCTCGTTTGACTAAAATGCAACAGAAACTGCTTTAAGTGACTGATTTAGTCATGTCTAAGCCTCTTTATCTTGTCATTTTCTCTTATATGATCATTCTACTGTTGAGAGTCTTTGCTTTTACTGGCTCTAGGATTAATTTAAGTTTGAAATATAGGTTATTTTACTTTTACTACTTCCAAATTTGAAGTCAGCTATGTCAAATTGTTAACTATCTGATATTTGCTGACAAGTGTCGTGGCTCGATTGGCTAGTTTTTGTGATTTTTTTTTTCCTTTTATGTTTAATCAGGCACATTGCTTCTGAATGCTCCACGAAATCCGTGTGCTGGAATTGCAAAGAACCTGGCCACATGGCCAGCAATTGTCCAAATGAGGGCATTTGCCACACCTGTGGTAAAACTGGCCACCGTGCTAGGGATTGCTCAGCTCCATCACTGCCTCCAGGGGACCTAAGGTTGTGCCATAATTGCTATAAGCAGGGCCACATTGCTGTTGAATGTACCAACGAGAAGGCTTGCAATAATTGTAGGAAAACAGGGCACTTGGCACGTGATTGTCCAAATGACCCAATTTGCAATGTGTGCAATGTTTCTGGACACTTGGCTAGACAATGTCCAAAATCCGATGTTATTGGAGACCACAGAGGCAGAGGCAGCTTCCGTGGTGGTGGTGGCGGTGTTGGTGGTGGTGGTGGTTACCGTGATGTCGTGTGCAGGAACTGCCAGCAATTTGGTCACATGAGTCGGGACTGCATGGGGCCGTTGATGATTTGTCATAACTGTGGAGGTCGTGGTCACTTGGCATATGAGTGCCCTTCAGGTCGTTTTGTGGATCGCTACCCTAGTAGGAGGTACTAATGGGTGACAAGTTGTGGGTTACGGTTATATGGTTGTTTTTTATGGTTATCTTGTTGAGGATTGATTTTGAATCTTGGTATGTATGTGTTTGCCTTATTGCTTTTTGAACCTGGTAAAGTAATGGCAAGAAGTCAAGGATCATGATGCCAATGTATTGGCCATAAGCTTTTTTATTTGCTTTACACTTTTTGAACTTGTAAGAGGAGTAGTATTACTATGCATTCTGCTACCTTATAAGCTTTTTAATTTCTAGATACAGGACACGCCTTTTTTTAATGATTGTGGATGGATTTGACATAATGTTAGCAAGCTTATATGGAAAGTGAATTCTCTCAATTTTTGCCTCATTTCTCAATCTTACATGATGTTATAAAAAACGGATCAGACTGGCTAATATAAACGGTTCATTTGGGAGCTGAACCCTTGTCGATATTTTCATATATCTAGATTGCTTGTGCAATTGAACAGGACATTACGTCATCTACCTGTGGTTCTACCCCATGATTTAGTGACCGGTTCAACAAATTTGTTGACTTTCTTGCATGAGCTCGGAAACTTTTTAAGAAAATTAAGATGCTAGAATCGGATATGTGGCCAAGTCACTTGCCACTACTTACACTAGCGAATTCTTTTGGATTTTTATGGTGGCCAATATATATGGCTTGTGTTATGTAAATTTTATATGTAAATACAGGTGCATTTGTGGTTCGGTTTAGATCTATTTTAAAACAAAAAATCATTAATATAAGAATTATAAATTTTATAATAGATCGAGGTTCTGTTTAGTTTACATTGCTTTTTCCTTAAAAAATTATGATACTATCTGATTAAATGCATTTTGAATCACAAGTACTACCCTGTTGACTAAATCGGATACAAACTCATTTTAAGGTACGAAAATGATGTTAGCAACGAGACCATCGAAGTAATTGATCAAGTTAGAGGTACTAACTAAGATCACTGTGATATTAACCATTCTACAAAAATATTGCAGTGGATAAAAGAGATAAAAGAATACAACACAAACTAATGCAGTGGATGAGAATTTGGTTCTTAGAATTACCGTAGAAGAGGAGAGTTTTTCAACGAGGTGCTGGAGGAGTGACCAGAGATCCTGAGAATAATAAATAAAAGAAACAAAACAAAAATGATTGTGGATTGTATACATTGGAAGCGGTTCAATGAAACAAAGTGAAAAGGAATGAAATGGGGAACGAACCTTGAAAAATAAAGAACATGTGAATGAAAACCAAAGTTGGATGCTACATAGAAGTAGGAGAAGAAGAGTTGGTTGCTTTTGTGGTGACATTTTTGTAATGATATAAAACAAATGAGCGCGATAGTGTCGACATTCTTTCATCACATCTCTTTCTCTACGTTTCTACTCTAGTTGTATTTTAAATGGATTATTTAAGTCTGAAAAATTCCCATCTAAAATTTTGAGGTTCGAATCATACGAAAAAAAAATCTTAGACGCTTCATAATCTCAAACATTTATTTTTATATTTCATTTTATCTCCATCTCTATTTTTCAATCACATCTCTCTCTTATTTCTTTCTCTCTCTCAATATGTAATTTAATTTTTAAATACTAATATCATGTTCATCAAATATTTTTCAATCTTGTGCTATCGTAGGCCGCCTCTAATAGGCTATCTCATTTTGTCAACTCTATGCCGATGAATATGAAATAAGTTCATATCATCATTACATAAATGAGATTATAAAGTTAACTGCATTAAATTCTCATTTTGAGGGTCTTTTTTAGACAAACTTACCTTTAGGAGTTTATTTCTTTTTAATAATTAATGGGTTAGGTTAACCGGTGCCTCCAGGGCACTGGTTAAGGAAGTTAAAAGAGAAATTTTTAAATTTAAAATGTCACTTTTTATACTTTTAGGACTTTGAATGCACAAGTTTTAATGTAACATTACTGCATTTGCCTTCATTAACTATTGTCCCGGTGACACTGGTTAACATTTCCCTTAAATTTAAATCAATGTGAACTTTAAAACTAACTATTATTTTTATTTTAAAATTCAAAGTGCCCACATCTAATTTGTAATGACATTTGAAGAATCAAAAAACTGTGATAACGAGAAATATAACGGCCTAAGTGATCGTAGAGCAAATCCCCTATATACAGAAGAGTTAGTTGAGACAATGAAGAATTCTGCTCTTTACCTAAACGTTTTTGCTCATTCCCAAGTGAAATGACCATATTTCCCCTGCGTGAGTTAACTCTGCTACGTGTTGTTATATGCTCAGACAGAGCCTCATTTCCAATCAAATCTCTCTCAAATTACCCAAATCCGAAATTCCTTCAACTTCAAATCAACAACACTCCAATAACAAGAACAAGTAAGTATTCACTTAAATTATGTTGGTATGATAGATTTTTTCACTTAAACTAGAATTTTTTAGGTTTAGTGTTTTATTAAAATTTTGATTTTTTTGCAAGAAATGATAGAATGTTACATGAAAATGACTTATAGTGCTTAATTGTTATGATGTTTAGATGTTTGCATGATTATGTTAGATTGTTTACACTTAGATTAATTTTTTTTTAGTTTTAGGGTTTAGTTTAAATTTTGATTATTTTGCCAAGAAATCATACAATGTTACATGTAAATCACTTATATTGCTTAATTGTTTAGATGTTTGCATGTTTATGTTGTAGTTATCATTTTTAGGGTTTATGTATAATTTGCACTCCAAGTGTTTG
>Ga0228710_1001784_pt1 | contig 33020 bp, 15 predicted proteins | sample MedpolnodulmetaG_FD_177995 | JGI IMG/M metagenome (GOLD analysis project Ga0228710, IMG submission 177995) | Root nodule microbial communities from Medicago polymorpha collected in Santa Monica, California, United States - pink nodules | ecosystem: Host-associated > Plants > Roots > Nodule... | reverse complement strand
TCTTTGGTTTTTGTATTTAATCAATAAATGTTTCTCAATTTCTTTGGTTTTTGTATTTAATCAAATACATGTACTTTTGGTATGAAGAATTGATCATGGAGGAAGACACTTCAAAGAGGAAAAGTAAAAAAAAAAACACTGAAAGAGAACGTGTCCATTTTAATTTTAGTTTTTTATTTTATTAAATTAAACAAAATTTTGTGATTGTTATTTCTAAACTGATGTGTTAAGTTTGTTTGCACCTAAGAAAATCCAGGAAAGGACAGACAACAAGTTTATCACGCAAGTGTTAAGAAGCATGTACCTTTGGTACTTCTAAGGCTTTGTTGGTTAAAAATAGTTGGATAATTGTCGAGTTAGCTGATAGCGTTTATTTGATAGCTGATAACTTATAGTTTGTTACACTTTTTTAAGATAAAATAAAAAATTGGACATAAACTCATATTGTGTTTGTTACATTTTTCTATTCTCTATTTTTCTATTCTCGTAATGTCAACCAAAAATACAATCTTACATCTTCTTAATATTTTGACACGTCATCAAAGTTATATCCTTTTGTGTCTTTTGTTTCAACCTCCCCCTATTTTTTCTCTCTTAAAAACAAATTAAAACAAACTCACTCGATAAAACACACTAACTTAATCTTTTTTCAAAAAAATAAACAAACTTAATCTTAATCTCAAGAACAAATTTTCCTATAATTCAACTTCTAATTATCTAAAGAGTTTAAAACAATCTATTCTCTAATGATGAAACTTAATGTCTACCAAAAATACAATCTTACCCCTTCTTAATATTTTGAGACGTCGCCAAAATTATATTCTTTTGTGACCTTCGTTTCAACCTCCCCCTATTTTTTCTCTTTTAAAAACAAATTAAAACAAACTCACTCGATAAAACACACAAACTCAATCTTTTTTTTTAAAAATAGACAAACTTAATCTTAATCGGAATCAAAACAATTACACAATAACCTCAAATTATAAAATAACTTAACTTTGAGAAAATTACAAAATATTTGCCACTTATAGATTATACACGGGATTAATATTTATTACAACACAACTATTATAACGGAGGAGTGGCAAAGAGATACAACCTCAAAATGTAACATAGATAAGAGAGAGAACAAAAAAAAACGGAGAGGGACTAAGCCAAAACCTCCACACTAGACAAAATCCACAAGTAGGCAATCCTAGAGATTCCTCACAAAAGGCTTTCTAATTAAGGAGGGCAAATCTAACTATATATAAGAGTTCAAAGAGAGCCCTATATTAGCCATTATGTCAGAACAATGGTTTCATTTCCTATAGATATAGAAAAATGCTTCACTGACATCAGAAATGTCCTAATAACACATGAAAAACCAAAAATACCCCCAGCGGTAGTTAACTACCGTTGCGCATGATACATATGCAACTCAAAATCAAGTTTTCAGCCACTCTTTCATTACTCTCTCTCTAAAAAATTTAATTTTCACTCTCTCTAAAAAAACTCTACCAAATCATCCAAATTTTTTTGCCACTAATTCACAAGTAAGTAATCACTTAGGCTATTATCATACATTTTAGTTGGTATATATGTATAATTTTAGTTGTAGTTTTATTTTTTCTAATAGAGTTATGTTGTAGATCTGAAATGTTATTAACGAATATTATGAATACTTGTTATAATGGAGTTATATTGCTTAAATTTATATTTTTTTTCTGAGTTTTTTTAATTATTTTAGGGTTTATTTGGGTTTTTTTAGGGTTTATGTATAATTTGCACTCCAAGTGTTTGATGAAATGTTTGACTGAGTTTTTATTAATTGTTTAATTTTTTATGGTGTAGGTAGGTCTGGAACAATGACCGATTTGTTCAGTGTTTGCATATTCAACGGTGGAAATCCTCAGATGTTCAAGGTTCGGTACATTAATGTCACGTTAAAAGGTCTCAAGGATCACCTGGATGAAATTGACCAAGGACTCAACCTCGGGGACATAAGGATGGTGAAATGCATTTGGTATGAACGTCCAACGTTGGACGACGGGAGAATAACGTTCAGTTGGCTAGAATTAAAGAACGACGACGACGTGATGAGCATGTTCTCGATTTTTTGGCAGCACAACATGGTTTCGTTGATCGATATGTTTGACACGTTGCAGAAATCAACTGAAGATATTCTCAACAACTTGATTCCGGCAGAAGATCGTGATTAGGTAGAGAAATTGGCTAAGGTCAAACCTGTTAAACAAAAACTCTCAAGCATTCACTTGAAAGTTCTATTTTTCCTTTCAAATATTAGGTAGTAATTTGCAAGCCCCTTTGAAAAGTCAAAAGATAAGAGAACACAACATGTATTATGCAGAATCAACTATATATGTAGCTATGTATGTTTAATGCATTCAATGTATGATATATCTTGATCAGATGTAAAAGAAAAATTGAAGTTCAGATTGAAATGCATGTTAAATAAATTAATAGCAAATGTGTAATGATATAAAAGTTTGTCTATTATTACAATATACTCAATTGACAAAAGTGTCATGGTTTGACGATAGTTGGTAAATACTATCAAGAGTATATAAGTTTATTCATAGACATAGTTATGATAATTAAAAATCTATGTGAAGAATTGCATATTCAAAGTTTATAAAAGTTAAAGGAAAATTTTGCAATTATTTGACGAAATAATTGATAAGGATATGATGTGTTTGAAAATGATGTTTGAATACATTGAATACATTATTAGGGATGTGGTACAAACCCAAATCTAATTGATCACCAGTGGTGGAAACTCAACCCACACTTGAGTAGCATCAAGTCTTGGGTTCAATGGTGAAAGTACACTATTAGAGTGATTGAAGTACTTGACAATAAATACATCCTAAGGGGTAAAAGTACTTGGACTATAAGAAGAAAAAGGGTAGGATGAGATTTTTCTCTGAATGGACGTATAACATATATTTGCTGGAATGCATACTTATGGGGCATTCCTGATATAGTCTACCTATGTGAGAATGAAGTTTGGCCGTTTCACGGAGTTCAAGGGCTTGACTCTGAAATTCTCATGAAAATGGATATATGACACAAGACCTTCTTAATGTGTCATTTTACAAGTCTCTTTATCAATGAGAATTCTATGTGTAAGGTATGCACACTTGTTCTAATGAATAGTTGGTTCAAAGCTTGTCTACCATACTATCTGGGAATGACCGAAAACTTAACTTACTAAGTAATGATTCAAATCGCAAGATACCATTATCTGAAGGCATGAAATTTCCGGATTTATGAGATTTAGTATTTTGAAAATGGTGGGGGATTGTTGGTGATTTTCAAAATAATGGAATCACTTTAGAACCAAAAATTGTAACTCTTCACCAAAAGTTGTAACTCTTCATGGGAACCATTCATATACATTGGAACATTATTATTTATTATAGATAATGAACCATGACATTGATTCAAGAGTATATGGTTATAACCTTTGGCAAAAGGATGCTTAATGAACCTAGGGGTGACAAAAATACCATGCCCACGCGCACCCGTGGGTAAAATCCGTCACGGGCACGGGGCGGATAGCTAAACGGCTATCCATGAGTATAATAAACGGGTATTTGACTACCCATTATTATATGGATACAAACACGAATTTGATAGTGTCCATACCCAAAAGTACCCATACCCGATAATAATTAAGTAAATTACTAAAATATCCTTATATATTTTATCTTATTACTTAAAATTGTTACTTTATTGAAGGAAATTTTATCACCCACCTAAGATACCTCATTAATAACCTTTTTTTATTTTTTATTTTTTTAATTCATCTTATTAAGTTCGCCGTTTCCACTTCATTCACATTATAAAACATATTATATGGAATATCTAAGAATCATGAATTTTCTATGGATTATGTATGATTTATGAAATTTTGAATGGATTATGTATGCCTGTTTAAAAGTTGAATTTTTTTGGTAATTAAAAAAAGTTTATCATACTATCCATACCCATGGGTACCCATTGACATCGCAAAAAAGAACCATAACATTGATTCAAGTGTATATGATCATAACCTTTGGCAAAGGGGTGCTTAATGAACCATAACATTGATTCAACTCAAATGGACGCTTTCTCTCATGCGAAGGGTCATATAATGCACTATAAATGCTTGACATTTGGGCATTAATTTGAACACACAAAATACACACAGAGCAGAAATTTTGTTGCATTAACAACATAATTCTCCATCATTCTCTTACTCTAAATCATCCATCAATTCTCTAATGCATGAGCGAATTGTTGGAACCATAAATCTGTAAAATAATGTTAGGAGATACACTTGATGTGGTTGTGCAATACACGTCAAGGAGCTCATAGTATCCTGAAGGGGATTCGCCGGTCATTCCTATTGCATCCAATATACAGTTATTGGTGGGGGCGAATGGAACCTAAAGGTTAGTGTAGCAACCCTATGCACTTTGAGTTTTACATGCATAATCATTAAACTTTTCAGGTTTCAAGTGCAGCAGCATCTTCCCAACAATCAAGTTTTATGCATTTCATCATGTTCATCTTCTTAGTCAAGTTATTGCAGCAGACCCCAAACACAAGTTTCAACAGAACTACACCTTTTTTTTTAGAGAGAGAGAACTACACCTTTGATAATTGTTTTTCTTGATTATTGTGGAAAAAACCTTAAGCCATTGGTTAATCATAAAGGATATGTTAACACAAGATAGTTGTACACCTTTAATAATTGTTTTAAACACCAATGTAGATCCTCTGTAGCACAAGTGTATGGAAGAGTATATGTTGAAAACGCATAACCTCATGCATAGTCTCCGACTCTATAATGTTACCTCTTAAAACTCACCTGGCAAAAAAGTATGGGTACCAAAAAAGAAATGATTATTGAGATGCTCGAGGCTGACGAGGGTGGAGAGAGATCGTACATGAACATGACACATAATGAACAGCTCCTGACATGCTTCTAGATAGGGTACACATGAACGAAATAAATCACATCAAAATAAAAGGGATCCTAAGGTCGTGTAGGTATGAGACTATATAGTTGAAAGAGGGTTTATAAGACCTATTTAGTACTCTTCCATACCATAAAAACTACACAGTTGAGCGTGATTGACTTGGAATAATTTTGAGATGGTGATCTTTTGAGAAGTTATATAGAAAACGTATGAGTGAAGACAAACTCATGTTGGTTTGTGAGATCATCCGGCAATCGTGAAAGGAGTCTAGGGCGATACATTATGGGAACCTTTTTTTCCCTTTACTCTTTCAAAATGTTAAACCAAACGATATTGTTAAGATAAATAAAAAAGCTTAACTGTACTTTTGACCTCCTAAGTTTCAAAATGTTGCGATTTTGACCCCTTATTTAAAAAAAAGACAAATTTAGTCCCCTATAAATTAGCCCCTTTGCAATAGTAGTCCTTTTGCTCAATTTTGACCTAACCAACACCTAAGTGGCATGCCACATGTGTAATTATTGTTTAAAAAAAAATTAAAATCGCACGTGTGTGTATATATTGAATAAAAAAATGAAAGGAAATTGAAAAACGCAGAAAATCACTTTCTTCATCATATTCATGTTTTGGCCAGCAAAATCACCTCCCGCAATTTTTTTTCGCTCGTGTTTGATGATAAGCCAATAAAACAAAAGCAATCATCACAACATCACCCATAGAAGCAAGGATAATTGCTATCCTCTATTACCCTTTGAACTATGATGTTTACATTTATCTGGGATCTCTAGCAATTCAGAATGTTCAAGAGCATTATTTGATAACTTTAGCTTTTCATTTACAGGGTAAAAGGAACATGAACTTAGATTCATGAATGGGATGTGGCTGTTTGGTTTCATTTCATTTCTAAGAACATGAATAGAATGAAGAAAGTGAAATATCTAGCTAGATTCAATATGAACATGAGGAGAGAGACGAGAAATAAAAATGATTTTTATTTTATTTTATTTTATGGGTTTTTCAATTTCCTCTCATTTTTTCATTTTTTTAATTCAATATATACACGTGTGACATTTTAATTTTTAAAAAAATCAATAATTACACATGTGACATGCCACTTAAGCGTTGATTAGGTTAAAATTGACAAAAATGACTACTATTGCAAATGGGCTAATTTATAGGGGACTAAATTTGTCATTTTTTTTAATAAAGGACCAAAATCGAAATATTTTAAAACTTAGGGGGTCAAAAGTAAAGTTAAGTCAAATAAAAAACCATGCTTTGCAACCTAACTTACTTTGGTCCGTCCATGACCAGAAGGAGGGACTGACATGCATGATATTGAGGTGCATCATATAGGTCCATAAACAGTGCATACAAGATTAAAACATGAACTTCAATGTAGTCCTAGCCAATTTGCCTTAAGTTAAATGTCTAAATTCGGCAATTAGTTACAACATTTTTTTGTTCTTAATATCCTAAGTTATTACAACAAAGAATACAAGTACAACAAACAACAAAAGACGTTCTCTTCTGCTGCCTCAAGCCAGCATCAGTCTTAGCATGCATCATGATTTTCTAATCAATACTGCAGCACACCCTGCACACAATATTAAGTTATATTACAATGCCCCCAAATAAAAAGAATTAGTCAACTACTTGAAATTAGGTGCCGCAGCAGCGCCATTACACATATCACAACCATTTCAAAAATATTCCCTTAGTTTAGATCATATCGAAAATCAAAGATGTTTAATAACCTCGTTTATCAACAATTCCAGTTTGAAAACTTGCAGATTCCATTTAAAGAAAAATACGCTAGAATACTCTATTGGTAATCATATCTCTCACAGGATGAATATCGCTTACTTTGGTACAGTAACTTTCAACCGCCTTGCTCCGAAGTGAATGCCTTGGATTGAAATCATCTTCAACATGTCTTGTGAAAGAGGAAGGTCCAGGATTTATCTGGCAAGTGACTGCAGAGGGTTCAGCATCTTTATTTACAATGGGAGCACCCTCGTTTAATGAAAAACCAAACACTCTGCAGCTACTTTTACATGTAGAAACCAACTCTTGACCGCTTCTCTGTAGTGTAACCAAATCGCGTGAATGTGTACCAAACGAATTTGTGTCTTCATGAGCTAGCTCGTGGAAAATAGGCTTATTAGTTGGTGTTGACGTAAATGTACCATCTTTCATTTCAGAAGCATAATATGAACCTCTTTGAAGGACGTTATCCCCCATCACCGGATTAATTTTGTTATTATAATCCATGTTTGACGCTTGCTGGTACATCAACACTGATGGATGAAAATGTGAGCTGTTATTCGTCTGGGAAGACCATCCATTTGTGGATCTTGGCACCTGGTGGTGACCATCAAAAAGTCCAAAGCGACCATTTCTACAAGCCTCGTCGACAGAAAAGGCTTGTCCATATGGTTGGCTAGGAAGTATTTCTTGACCTTGCAAGACCTTTTGGAATCGGAAAGATTCACCAAAGCCATTGCAGGAAACATCAGAATTCATTTGTGGGATTCTGATGTTGTTTCCTGTTGAAGCGATCCCGGGATAGGTTGAACCGGGATAGCACCTCCGTAATTCAGATAACTGGTGGTGACTATGAGCACTGATGCTATCGAAAGTAGTATCAATGCCTAAAATTTCTTGACCTTGCAAGACCTTCTGGAACCGCAGTGATTCCCCAAAGTCTGATGTCCCAATTCTATCTGTTAGAGGAATGGAGCAATTCATCAATGACGTTGCATTGCATGAGGTAGAACAATTCAAAAGTAAACCAAAAAAATAAATAAATTGAGACATACTGGGAACCGGAAACTCTAGCTTTGATGAAGGCAATCCAGTCTTGGTCCTCTTCAAACTAGTTGCCATCAAGCTATTGGTGGTGGAAGACGAGCCTGAGGGCTCAATCTCCCATGGCGAAACCCTGTTGAGCCTTGAAGCTTCCATGTCATCCCACCTTACCTAAAATTATGAGAAAAGCCATTTGATTGCAATCAGTCAAGTTACTCTAAATATGACATCACAAACAAGTAGTAATGAGGTTAATAGGAAGCAATCATAGTTTCCATGAACAGCAAATGCAATCAATCTTCAAACAGGCTCACAAATGGCCTTTTATAGATTAATTAGTAGAAATATGCTTGCCAAGCATACTTCTTAGGATACTTCACGTTTACCAAAAACTTGAGTTACTTCAAGAACGTAAAGTATAGACAATCTCAGCCAAAACAATATGAAGTGAAATATGGTATTGGTTTGAAAATCCAAATTTTTCCTATGTTAAGTAATACTCCCTCACTGTTTCAAAAATGAGTGGTTTTTATACACAGATTAAGAAATGTAATGATGGTGTCAATTGTCAAATGACATGACAATTTTACTAAACTTACCTTATTTACTATTGGTGTAATGTTTTGGAAGTAGTGTACACTCAATTGATTAAAGGGTACAATTGGAAGTAGAATGGAGTGTACAGTGAAATTCAGTTTGAAACAAATTTTTATTGCTAAAGTGACACTTATTTGAAACGGAGGGAGTATTTAATTGTTACACTGAAAGGCTGACCCATGTAAGTTTCTACAATTTTCATGTTCCATAAAGCCAGTTCAATAATGGAATTATTTGACTATATAATAATCCTTCTCATTCTAAGGGAATACAAAACAGTAGTACAGAACTCCTACGGTTTTGAAAGTGTGCCACTAATATGTGTAGTTGGATGGAAGACAGAGGTATTTTGCTATAACACACGCACCAAAGTGCAGGCTATATAATAAAACGACGGTAAAATCATACCAACAAACCGTCTGCAAAATTTTATTAAAAAGAAAATATCAGGCTTCAACCCCATGTGACAGGAGGACACAAGGATGAGGGAGCCACAACATTAACAAAAAAAATGCAAACTTAAATATGACAAATCAATAGGAGTTTCCTTAACTGGCGGTCAGAACAAGCCATCTCCTAACACCCAATATCAAGCATATAAATGATAATCCTAATAAACAAAGTTAGAAAGGTCCCAGCAAAATACCACTAGGCATTTCCATTTTGATCCAGGCCATCTAACAGGATCCACATCAGTAATTCCAATAATCAATCCTGTGAATCTGCATAATAAAAGGAACATGATTAAGATTCTCTTAAACAAGGTTATCTAAATACAAAAAGCTGAATCATGAACAAACCTTCGCTCTGCAGCATCTTCAGATTCAAAACGCATCCTGAATCTCATTCCAACTGAGTAAGAATAATCAAGGCTCTTTAAGAATTTGTGGATAGGTATGATGAACTCAGATGAACCAATCCTACAAAGAAATAGTAAAAGCATTGAAAATATTACACTCTAGAAACTGTAGATAGAAACGAACGATTTCTCTTTCACGAACTACTAAAGAACGTATAAGAGAATAGCCATAAAAATACCTCGGATTGTAGTGTATGCTAAAGGCACATCTAGTAGATAAAGCATTAACTATGTCCCTAAGGCTACCAAGATTCAATTGCTGGCCCGAGATAGATGAAAAGTTACTGCAACTTTTTAATTGAACTGCCCTTCGGATTCCTAATCTCAATTCGCCATCCTCTCCCCTGTCAATTGTTGTGAAATACAAAACATCGGATGAGTCCTTGTTACTCTATCTAAATATTTTGATAGAATGTAGGTCATCTTACCGGAGGAACAGAACTGCATCTCCAGATACAAGTTTCTTCTTGTTAACAAATGCACTCCATCCAGTTGTAAGCAAATGCCTTCGTGGCTGCCCTGTGTTTATTAGAAACCAAAAATACAAACCTAACAATCAATTGGTATTCTACCTGAAATGTTCTTGTCCTTATAAAAATGAGAAACAAGAGAAAAACCTCTGTATATATGTCGAAACTTCCATTCCTGGCCGTGCAGATCCTTTGCCACAAGCTCTTGTGAAGGTCTTTGTTGAGAGTAGTCCTAAAGAGGAAGTAGACTTAAATTCAAAATGCATCGGAATAACTACTTATCACAATTTTAGAAATTAGATACATGTTTTTATGAAAGAAAACTTTCAAAATTGAACAAGGGTGTGTCATTCAAAGTAGCACACTCAAGGTAAGTACCAGGGGAGGAAAGCAATCTTCGGCTGCTCGACGAGGTACAGAGAATCCACCATGAGTGCTAGTATCAGAAGCAGTAAGAGTCTTGCAGAACATGTGAGGTGTTGTTGACTTCATAACAGCATCAGTATCCTCTCCTTCACCATCACCATCACCATCACCATCAATTACCCCTTCCCTCAACTTTTGTTGCACTTGCTATAAAAAGTGGCCAAGTTCATTCAAAAATCAGTTCATAAAGTCACTTCATTTAATACTAATATAGCACTCTAGTGTTCAAAAGGACTAGTTAATCAACAAAGACAGAGAACAAACCTATAGCTACTTAGTACTATGACTCATTTGGTAATATGACAATTAGCATAGCTCAATCAAGCAATTTCATTATAATCATCTAAAATGGTCAACTTAGAGTCTTAGACCCCTAAGACTTGGACACTGAATAATATTTCTCAAGATTAATCAAGATTTCTTTCTATTTTCAGCATTATCTCCAAAACAGAACTGAACCAAAATGAACAACACAAAACATAACAAGTCTCACCTCACTTTCAGGAACTAACAACACCTGACAATACACCTCATCGTTCCCTTCCTCAGCCTGCATAAACACACATTCTTTCTACGTCAAAAAATACCAAGCAACAACAAAACCAAACTATAACAACTTTCACTCAAAAAACACAATGAGAATATGAGATAAACACAGACAGATAATAAAAGGGTCATTCACAAAATTTGTCAATAGAACAACAACAACCTATGCCAAACTTGACAATAACACAGATAATTTTCCAATCAATTTCCCTACTAAGCAAACAAAACCCACATGTAAAAACCCAAAAAGAAACCAAATTTCAGAAGAAAAAAGTAAAACAAAAGAAAAACATGAAAATAGAATATTGAACAATGACCCGACCAATAAAAGACAACATTCGATTTGTACGCTGAAAAGAAGGGAATAACAAAAACTCACATGAAGCTTGACATCAACAACACGACAGAACACATGAGAAGGTATATTATCCGAAAAAGATAACGGAAAATCATGAAAATGTTCCAAGTGTCCTTGAGGGAAGTAAACAACAACACTTCCTTTCTTTGGCAAAGAGATCATAGGACCAGCACAAGCATGCCATAGCTCCAAACACACAGAAGAACCAGAACCAGCAGCACCAACACTACCTATGCTTGTACTTGAAGATGAACCAGAAGAAGGTGTTTCATCTTCCTCAGTAGTGTTGAGATCAATCAAACCCATCATAGTGAAGAGAATCTTGTGATAATGATGATGAGAGAAAAATGAAAGTGTTGTTTATTATTGTAGTGGTTTCATAATAATGATGGTTACTACAAGTAGTAGTGCATATTTTTTGTTTTGCAGAGAGCGTGAAGAACTTTGGCATTGGCAAAAGAACCTGACCCAATACACCAAAAAGAAAGAGACCTTCTTTCTCTTTCTCTTTCTCTTCCCACTCACTCTCTGCCAAATTTTCCTTTTGTTTCTTTTTTGGGTTCTTTCCTTTTACTTTCTTTTTCCCTCTCACTGAATGGGCTTTCGGGTAGGCATTAAATCCAGCTTTCATCACCATTTTTAAGTTCAGGTCACATAAAAATGGAGTAATACCTCAAATTCGTCCTTGAATTTTCATCAATCAGCTAAATTCGTCTCTGAATTTTGCAAAATGTCTATTTAGTCCCTGAATTTTACAGACGTCCATCAAAATGATCTCTCCGTCCAAAAGCTCCGTTAGTAGTGATGATGTGTCTTCTTGCATGTTGTGTTGTCCTGTACACATGTCAACAATGCAGCCACGTGTACAAAGACTAATTTGAGATTTAACTTTTCGGTGTAATTTTTCCTGTGTTTCCAATTATACCCCTTTATTATATAAGGATCGATTTGAGACTTATTGTCATAATTTAAGGACTAATTTGATGGATATTGTTATAATTTAAGGGCTGATGTGATTGATTTTAGTTCAGGTAATAAGTACAAGGAGATATGGCATGAGAGGACCATTGATTTCAAATGACAGGCATAAACAAACACCACTGAGGGGTCCTGCTCCACAAAATCCAACTGCTCCTGGAGTTATTAGAGTTCCAAATCCAAATTACGGGTCATACGCTTCTACACAACCCCAATACATGGATTTTATCTCAACTCCAGGATTTCCAAAGCAGTGATGCTTGTTTAAATTATGTTTTTGGACTAATTTCATTAATGCTTTTTGGACTTTTTTTTTTTAAGAAGTTAAACTAACCCCCTCAAATTGGCACCAGAGAGAATCGAACTTGAGACCTTGAGGAGGAGCACACTCCTAGATTTCAAGCCAATACTACTAGGTCAACCCAAGTGGGTTGCTTTTTGGACTTGTTTAATTTATGCTTTTTTGGATATGTAATGACTTAAGAACATCAAATGACTTGATGGTTATGTAATGTTATTTTTTTTTGCTATGTGATGACTTATGAACATCAAATGTATGACTTATGATGGTATGCAAATGTCTGTCTTTTTACAATCAAAGTGCCTGTCTTTTACTTTTTACTTTGTTCAGCAAATGTATGCACCAAGGATCACAGTGATATATGTTGTGATGGTATTTTCATTAATTAGGGAATCGATATGATGGATAGACATACAATAGAATGACCATTTTGATTGAAATTTTTTGACAGAAGGGTTGGATTCATTCATTGACAACCTCTTTTCATTACAACGTTACACAGACTTGGCACAATACAATAACATTTTAAACAACTCAATCAAACAAATTATTCTTATCAATATCTTAATCAACCTAAGTTCACTTCGTACATAATAAACTTTATCCATCAACCTTGCCCTTCAAACCTCTTCTCTGACACTATCATTTGGCTTCTCCATCAACCTTTCATTTCTTCCATGACCAACACCATTATTTTTAAAATAACCTAGTTCTTCAGCTCCATCAATTTAAGGTTCCAAATTTATATATTTGGGGAAGAAAGAACCGTTAATGAGAAAGAGGAGAAAGAGCCGTTAGGAATTTTGAAATTTTCTAAAAATCAATCAATTTGGTCCTTGGCAATTTTGATGGATATTGTTATAATTTAAGGGCTGATGTGATTAAAAAAATTTTTTGTGTGAAATTACATACTCATACTCTTTGTGTGCAAATGAGGGGTAACATTGGCACAATCGGTAAAGTTGTTATCATCTGATTGGAAAGTCACGGGTTCAAGTCTTAGAAACAGTGTCCTGTATAAAAAAAACGGGGTAAAACGGCGTACAATACACCAAATGATTGACGCCTTCTCGGGTCATGCGTATGTGGAAGTTTTAGTGCACCGGGTTGCCCTTTTACTCTTTGTGTGCAAATGTAAAAAATAATCTTTTAAATAGAGTGTATATTTGGTTTCAATTTTAAAAGGATCGTAATTGATTTTGAAGGTGTAAAATTGATTTTAATATATTTGATTCTTGTTGAGTAAAATTAATTGTGTCTTCAAAGTTGAATCTACTTAAAATTAGGATATGTAGTTTTTTTTATTTTAGAATTGATTTTCACACATATTTATAGTTTAATCCACTTTTACAAAAATATATCAAAACACATATCACTTGTATCGTAATTATTTTTTAACCAAAATCAATAATCAATTCTACAAAATCAATTCTTCCTACCGCACAATCTAACACGCGCTAAATAGAACTGTAATTGGTGGACGAATACTTGTTGAAAGGATTTAACATTGTTGTATTTTCATGACATGATTCGATTCCAAAACTTAAGATTGAGTTGGAAATGATTTTTTTTCATATTATCCAAATGTTATTGAATTTTTTTATATACTCTCTTCTATATTTAAAGAAAGTAGAATCAATAAAAGTTAACGTATCTAAGGTGATCCAAAGTTTGGATAATGCAAGTTAACTTTTGTCAATCCAAATTTATTTTATGTATAAGACTGGACGAAGTATTAAAAACTAAAAAAGTTTACTTTTTTTTGAAAGAGTTATTAATGCTATTTATTGTTTGTATTATTATTTTGAGAAATGATATTTGTACAACCATTTTTAACAATTTTTATGACAACTTTCTCTTTCATACTCACATTATATTTTTATTTTTTCTCTTTTGCTTTAGTTTTCATGTCAATACATGATTTTGTTTGTAAAAATATGGTTGGCAATCAAATTGATTGATGTTAGCTCTTATTATTTTTGTATACCCTTTTACTCGTTCGTCTATATGCTGAAGGTGTAGCAGTGTTGCAGAGACTGCAATGCTGAAGACTGTTTGGGTGTGATGTGTGGCAGACAAGAAGAGAGAGAAAAGAAAAAGAAAGACTGTGTACTGTGGTAAAAGGGTGAGTGAGTGAGTCACTTTTTGTTTGGGAAGGGAATACTATTTTGGTTGTACGGTCCCCCTGTATTTCCGGGCGGATGTCTATTCTGTCCCCTTCTATTTCATCAAATCTCACATCTATCCTTCTTCTTAATCTTATTGATTAACTAATGAAAATAATCAACATTATTATACTTCAAATAAGTTAAGGTTGATAAAAATTTATGTAATATTATGTTACCTAAAATCTATGTAGTATTATGTTACTTCAATTAGTCTTGATGACAACGGGAAATGCCGATATTAGTTGATAAGACGTTACAGTTATGTGTATAAACTTTAAATAATATTTATCACTTTGTTTATTGAAGAAAAAAACATGTATATATAACCACAAAAAAAGTTAAGCACAACTTTGGTCTCTAAAAAAACAGTCATTTTTAATCTACTACGATAATAAAGTGGACGACATTAGTTCTTCATTCAGTGATATATTTTTCAACCGATATTTTTTCTAATTTGAACCATGCCTGGTCGGTTCATGTCTATTTTAAATCCAAAATCAATAAATTTGAATGTCGCTCGTCTTCATTCCACTTTCTTCTTCCAAGGCAGAATCAAAAGTAAAAATGTGTTGTTTTTAAGGGACCGGAATCTAAATAGAAAAAAATATGTCCTTCCAAATAGCACATCAACTCAACCCATTAAGATAACTCGACACTCTAAGCAACGGAAATGTGAAGTCGGTTACGGGTCGAAGACTGGAATCACGGTGGGGTTTATGCGATGGATGCAAGAGGATGAGTGAATCACAATCCTCATTTTTCCTCCCAATTTTTTTTTCTTCTAAATAACTAAGGAATAAGTTGTTCCTTCTTTTTTTGTCAAGTGACACATTCAATGCCACATCAGTAAGTTAACAACTTAACGTTCCACAATTCACTAAATTATATTGGTTAAGAGACTATATTTGCGTTTACTTTTGTAAGAAATTAAAAAAAAAAATCTTTTTTACAGCGACTAACTAATCAATAGATTTTTTGTACCGAAAAAAAAAACTAATCAATATGAAGGTGAGAAAAACCACAAGAAGGGGGGGTTGAATTGTGTTTTCAAAAACTTTTCTTTCTTACGTTCTGAAAAACTATTCCCAAATTCAGAGTCTGAAATAGTTCAGAGTCTGACTTGAGTTCAGAGTCTTAGTGCAACGGATAATAGGTAAGAGAACAGAGAAAGAAAAAACACAAGCAATTATACAGGTTCCTTCCACAAACCGGAAGTAGCCTTGTCCCCCTTGCACTTCCAAGGAGAGTTCCACTAAAATGTAATGTCGAATTACAAGTTGCTCAATCACACAAGAAAGAGACTTCTCAATACTCAATGACAACTCCAAGAGACTTCTATGCTTAATCATACAAGAAAGAGACTTCCTTGCTCAAGGACAACTCCAAGAGACTTCCTTTGCTCAATCACTACTGAAAGAGACTTCTCTTAACAATTACAAATAATTGAATAAGGTTTTGAATACTTGATATACAATCAGAGGTATTCACAAAACAATACGAACATAACAATCTCTGTTTTTCTAGACACTTGAGAATTCTAAGATATGAACTATTGTAAGAATTCTCTAAGTTGTTGATGTGTTTGCGACGTTTTGCACAGAGTATTGGCCTTTTGCTTGTTGTATTGTTGTGTTCTTCAAGTCTTTATCCCTATTTATAGAGGATTTGAGAGACGTTGAGAATTAGCCGTTACATCAATTTGTCTTGCTTGAAGCTTTGATTCTTCATCATTGATCGTTTGCCTTATTTGATAATTGTCCTATGAAGAACTAATTTCAAATCCATTCCATTTGAAACGGAACAACGTCTGCAACAATATTACTGTTATTCTTGTCTTGATGTGGAGACAAGTTGCAGAGATGGTGGTTGTAGAGGCGTGCGCAAAGATAGTGGTTGTACACTTCGTACACTGTACTTTGTCAACTCTGGTGAAGTGGCTTCTGATGAGATGCTTCTAATAACCTTGCTTCTGATGACCTTGCTTCTGATGACGTGTCTTCAGGAGCGCTTTCTTCAGACGCAATTCTTTCAGACGTATTTCTTTCAGACGCAATTCTTTCAAACGCTCTAAGCTTCAATAAAATTCCTTTGCTCTTTGACTTGTTCAATCAAAATCTTTATGAATAGTACTTTGATTTGGATCTTGTACACTTGAACAAATGTTTAACATATCCAATTGATAATTTTTAATACCTTGTTATCATCAAAACTCAAGAGGTGATTTTGAGAAACACCATTTGTTCCAACACAATAGATTTTGTGTTTTTTAGATAATTATCTAGTTTTTAAGGAAAAACACATTGAAAATCTACAGTTTGGTCAAGAGATAATAAGATTTAATAAAAAATTATTTCATTCATCGATAGAACTTAGATTCTTCTAAATAATTGATCTTTAGTAAAATTTATTAACTACTCAAACCTAATTACTTAATTTATAAACTTCGTGTTTTAGGCACTGTTTGGTTCTAAGGAAAGAGCGTGGATGGAAAGGAGCAAGGAAAGAAAGATTATAGAAAATCTTTCCTTCCATGGTTTGGATGCAATGTCAGTAAGGAAAGAAAGCATCTTTTGGGCGGGGCCCACGTTAAAAAACTTTCCTCCCATCAATGCGAAGAAAGTGGGAGATGAGCATCGAATATGGTTGAATGACAATAGCACCCCCACTTTTTAAAATATTTTTCTTCTTTACCACACGTTCATATTTATGATTAATTTGATAATTTTTTTTTTTGCATCCCACGTCATATGTTAATGGATGTTCTAAACTTATTTGCTATTATACTGTCACACTTTTGAAGTTTTTTTTCTTCTTCTTTTTTATGTATCTCATTAATCTATGTTATTCCATTTTAACGCAGGCATTTTTGTCATTACATAAGTATATATCATTCTTTCCTTTTAGTTTCTTTCGACTTTCATTTATACCAAACAACTAAAATATCATCACACTTTCGTCTCACTTTCTACTCACATTCCTTCCTTCAACAATCTTTCCTCTTACTTATTTTCCTTATACTTTCATTTTTCATCCAAACAAAGCCTTAAGGATTAAAATAACAATCATTTAAAAAATAAACTACGGTCTTCGTATTCGCATTTCTCATTTTGATTTTAATCTCATTTTCTATGTCGGTTCTTTAATGACTTTGTTTGTTGCCATTATTACAAATTACAATTACATTAAATTGTATAGTACGGAGTTATAGGATGCCAATATACTACTGGTTAGTATTGCACCACCTTTTTATAATGCGAACTGATCAACCAGAGTAATGATATTCAAACACTTTAAGTTTTTTCTTTTTTTTATATGAACACTTTTAATTTTTCAACACTCATCTAATACATCATTTCGTTTAATGTCCATAAACTGTTTTCCATTTCAAGATCATACTATTGTAGTGGTTGAATTCAACTCACTTTGTTTAGATTGAAAGAAATATCCAAATTCAATTTTTAATTGAAACGATGTCTTTAGACACTTGTTAATGATACATCAACTAAAAGCGAAAACAAAGTAAGAGACAAATAAACTTGATACGGGAAGTTACATGCAACTTTTAACTTTTAAGCAGTGTTTTTATTATTTTTTTCACTTTACAAACCGCCAATTACTTTGCCTACCCAAGTTTTGATTTGCAATTAGACTCCTATCATAATTATTAGTTGCTTTCTTTGACAAAAAGCATTGGCCAATCCAGGTCACCGTGCCTAACCAATTAAGGAAGTGGTAAATCAATGAATCTTTTTATAACAACTTTTTTTCTTTCTAAAATTCTTTAGGCCAACCCTTGCGATTGAAAAGCTTTTTATTGCTTTGCACATGACACGTTAGTTGATCATTGGTACCCATGCCTACTGGCCTATGAATCCATGATCCATCCCTACAAAATATGACTTTTTTCATTTTTGAGTTAGCTCGGTTACATGCTTTAATTTATGGTCCTTACTCCTTACCAAAATGTTTATGAAGCTCTTCTATTTTAAACCTTTGGTAGTTGAAGTTTTTGAACAATATTGTGAAATTATTTATTTGTACGGATGGAATGCCAATTGTCTGATTTATACGTAAGAAATACCCTCTAACTAATTAATTGTCAAATGATAAAATGAAAAACTTTATAATGCAAATCGAAGATATATGTGTGCTAATACATGAAAATCTTGTGAAGCATTTGTTGAATGATGGATTATATTATTATATACCTCTAAATATACGTGTGATGATCATTTGATAAAACAAATAAGAAGAAAGCTATACATATATTTAAGGGGGTGAGATTTACATGTCCAATACAAAAATTGATAGCTATGGTCACCCAACGTAAGCATGTGAAAATTCTTAAGTACAACGATAGAAATAGAGGATCCATGCTCATTTAGATAAACTATCCTAATTAAGGGGGTGGAATTCAAGTGAGCCTCCACCATAAAATGAAAAACTTCACTTTTCTAGGGTAGCTATTTATAAGAACAATATAAATATCATAATGATTCGGTTCGGGTACTGCCAGACCCAAAATTGTCACCCAAACCGAAACAAACCCTACACAAACTGAAATAACCATCGAGTGACTGAAGCCAAACACAAATTGACCTGATACACTTGAAAACATTTGGTTTAGGTAGATTAGATCGGTTTCCACCCTTACTAACACGTGATCTTTGGAAAAAAAATAAAATTATGAATATATGATCAATGACCGGATAACCATAAAAAAAAATGGTAAACTTAAGCAAACGACTAGCTAGTAGCTACATGATAATTGGATAGGGATAATTTAAGTAGTACTGGTACTCTAAATAAATTAATATTTCTTGTCGGATAGCTATAGGGACATACACGCTGTTTTTTTTTTTTTTTTTTTAATAAGGGACATACAAGCTGTTGTTTCCTTAGTATTATTAGAAAGATGAAACTATTATGGAGCCTTAATTAAAACAAAAAAGAAACTGTATTAGAGTCTTCAATTTCGAGGTAAATATCATTGTACTTCATATATAATAATGTCTCAAAAAATCTAAAGAAAGTAGTGAATCCATCCAAATTAATCAGAAGCATATATGTCGATTAGTTAGAGAAAGCAACCCTATATTAACTTCTTCCCTAGTATTTTTTACATATATAGCATAGATCAATGATTCAACGCAATCCTTATTTTGCAAGGAAGGCCATCTAAAATATTACCAACTTTGTAAGCAATCCATTTATACATGTTGCTTGCCACATTTGAGATAGATAAGTTGAAGTCATTCCCCCTACCCCTATACCTATAATTATAAAGCCAGAGTTAACAAGAAACCTAAGACATAGACTTTTAAACTAGAAACTAGAAATAAACCATGCAAGCCAATTGATATTAAAATTGAAAAGTATAGGTCTGATTTGGTTCCCCAAGATATAATGTTAATCGTGAAGGATGAGGGCAGAAAAGTTTTGGTGTACTTTAGCCATTCTTAGATTATTTTTTTGGATGATTTAACAATTGTTAGATGTACTTGTAAAACTAATATGAGACAAATTAAAAATAAATAATTAATACAATGTTCGAGCTTGCATCTAACTTAAGCAAATACACACAGTTTTCAAGAAAAAAGTTAAACAAACATACACTATAAATAAAAGTATTTAAACATAGATTAAATAACAAAAATGCTTAATGCCACGGGGAAATACATCCCGAACATTTCACGGTTTATTTTCATTGGTTAGTCAAACTTTGACCCACTTATGTTTTCTTTAAAATCCGGAATTGCAAGTTTTTCCTTCTTTGCAAATACAACAACACGCAGGCATCGAGAAGTTTCACGAAGAAAACCTTTTTGATGTTCTCATTAAATAAACAATCACTTTGGTTCCTAAAATATTATTAGTCAACTTTCAATTTAGTTCATGAATTATATAAATAGGGTTTGTCTATCCTATGCATAGGTTAAGATTACTACAAATAATACACAAATTCTAAGATGAATTTACTATTTTTTTTTTTACTTTTTAATATGCAAGTTGATCATTTGATTCCTTTTAAAGTAAATGAAGAAAGATGGTCTAGAGACTATATAATTTAGAAACTATATAATTTAAAAACTTATTATATTTACGTATTATATACACAGTGAAAGTTTATTTCGCGACAGAATCACGAGGTGTTATGCAGTGCACCAAATCGTTGACATTTTGAATTTTTACTGAAAACACGGGATATTAAAGTGAAACCACCAATCACAATTACTTCGTGAAGTGTTCGCGATGAATTCCTTCAAGATATTCAGCATTTCTGTATATTTTATACAGTTATGTAGGTAATAATCCAAATACAAAATTGAAGACTTATTTAACATAAATAATTTTACATTCAATTCAATTCGATTGAAATAAACTATTCTACAACGTGGTTAATAAAAGAATTGAGTTAATAAAAAATCAATTTGACAAAATTACTTAATTTATAATTAATTTCTAGTACGGTGAAGATCAAACCCACACACGTGTTTTAACTTTTAATTACACAAATCAAATCAAACCCACTTAGACTGGCCAACAGTAAGAATCAAATCATCATAACGTTATAATTAAAGTGGGAGTTGAGCAGAACTTATAATTAAAGTAGGAGTTGAACAGAACTATAAGCTCATATAAATACACATATGTCATTGTCATGAATTTTCTTCTTTGTTGGATGAAAAATTACCATAAAAAACGCCATAAATGCTTGTGTAAGTTGTAAAGAAACTGAAAACGGGGCTGCAGATATTGACCATCAGGAATGAAAGTAAACCCAGAAGGCAAATTGGGTACCGGGAAAAAGGGCAAATTTTGGAATTCATTTTTAGTGCTCAATCGCTAAAATAGTATCCAATCCAAGTAGTAGTAATTGAAGGGGCAGGTCCTTTATAAGAAACCATCAATTGCAAAGGACCCAAAGACCAAATATAGAGAGGTCTAACACTTTAGGACCTGCCTAGTTGCTAGCCCTAGTTTGTTAGCTCGGCTCACCGCTCAGTACCCAATTATTAAAGTCTTGTCCCATGCTTTTACCCATTTGTGGAAACCATCTTACTCCACGCATCTACTGTGTACCATCCTTTTCTAAATATAAGCAAAATTGATTTTTTAGGTTCATTCAATTAATGTTGTATGTGGTTTATAATATGTATGTGGTCCATAATATGGACCACATACATCATTAATTGAATGAACCTAAAAAATGAATTTTACTTAATTATATTTAAAAATGGAGGGAGTATGAGTTATCAACCATCTCCGGCTCCTTGTATATTTTCTTTTGAGATGTTATTTGAAGGGATAATTTTGGGATAGATTATGAGATAACAAAAAATAACGATACGAAAGCTGAATCAATAGACAGATATTGAAAGTGACTCAAAATTCATGGATGCTGAAGTGCCAAAAATCGCGGCTCAGTTTTGAGACTTTTGTCTCGACAAAAATCGGCGTCCGAAGTGGTAAAATCAGCGCCCGATTTCATGTTGAGGCAGAAAGAAAGAAAAAACAGAAACGTATTTTGGGGGTGGATTTGTTCCAAATTTTGAGGGATGCTTTTACTATAAATATATACATTGTATCATACGAAAAAAGTGGGGAGAGTAGAAAAACAAGGATTAGAAGCTAACAGTAAAAACTAGAGTGTGTAGAAAATTCTCTTGACAACAAACACGATGGTTGGGATTGAATCATCATTGATTCACCTTGGAGAAACACTATTAGGATTGAGTCTCTTGGTTATGGGAAGAGATTCAAGACTTTGGGTAGAATTAAGTTTGAAGAATAATTTCTGTAACCCTTTTGATATCTCTTTGTAAAGTTACTCATCATTATAGTAGAACGGAGAGCTGCTCTCTCCCCCAGAGTAGGTTAGTATTGGACTGAACTGGGCAAACAAATTTTCGCATGTTCTCTCTCTATTTCTCCTTTGTTGTTCTATCTTTTGCTTGTGTTTATAACTGTCACCCACATTGTTTTGGTTGCTTGATTAATTTGGTCCACACATAAAGTATTTTATTGATGTGACTTTTAACGAATTCACAACAACAGAGTAAAAATACAATAAAAGTATGAGAGAGAGAGAGAGAGAATTGATCTAAAAGTTATCATAAAATAGTTATATAAATATCATTTTTTTATCGATCTTGCTAACTTATGTTTTTAGGGTATGTTAAGAAAGTCAAAAGTAAAAATTTTGCATTGAAAATAATAATTTTTATACTTTTTAAAATTTAAATACTTAAGATTTTTTAGACAAAATTATTATATGTAGTTCCTTAACATATGTCCTTATGACACATGATACGTTTTTTTAGGTTAAATACTATTTGCGCTTCATTAAATTATTTGTTTATAACATATTATAATCCTCCATAAAAAACATATTAATCCTTTATTTTATTCTTTAAACAAGTTAGTCATTTTAGTTTGCAAATTTTTACTTGATTAACCTTTTAAGCACATTCATTAGAAAGCTGACGTGCTATTTATTTATTTTTCATGTTAAGGAACTTAGAGGCCAACGGTTGATGGTTTTAGGGTGAGATTCAAAGGGCCGAGATATAAATCTTGAAGAACTAAAAGATGAGGCTCTTCGAAAACGGTTAGTACTTTTTGCTGAGGGGTCGATGAAATGGAAACAAATGAGAGGTTGAGTCTCTGTGAACAATTTGGGTGAATCTTGAAAGACCAAAATAATAGACTCTTAGAAAATCAAAAGCAAATGATTGGTTCCTTCTGGGGTTAGATTCTAAAGTTGGAAAACAATTTGCAAACACATTGGATAGAGAAATTATTGAGTCTCTTGGTCACAGGAAGAGATTCAGGAAAATGGTAGAAATTAGGATTGCTCTTGGAAAGCTTGTTGAAGTTAATTTCTTTTTAACTCTTTTGTATCTCTTTGTAAAGAAATTTTTTGATAGTGAAGTGGAAGGATCTCTCTCCTCCAGATGTAGGTCATTATTGGACCGAACTAGATGAATAAATTTTTGGTGTGTTGTTACCTTTTCTCTACTCTCTTTATCTTGTTGTTCTTTGGTTCGATTGTGGCTTTGTATACACTTGGTTGCTAGATTAAATTTAGATAAATTGTTGTTGCTTGCGCTTGTTTTGGTTATTGGTGTCATTAATACTTGTCTCACAATTTTTTTTTTTTTTTTGGTTGTCGGCGTTTGAACCCTGGACCTTGCATATATTATGCATTGTCCATACTAACTGAGTTAAGCTCACGAGGACAATTGTCTCAGAAATCTAAGTTTATTAATGTGATTTTAAGTACCGAATTCACAACAAACAAGTCCAAAAACAACCGAGCCTTTTGGGCCTGAGCCATTTAACAATAGAATTCTGCTCTTTACCCAAATGAATTTGCTTATTTCCAAAGTAAAAGTCCAAAATACCCCTACACATGTTAACTCACGCTAGTACAAATGGAAACGTATGTTAACTCACATTGCGTGACTTAACATGCGCTAGTGTTAATTGCAGCATGTTGCAACGTGAATTAACTCACGTTGCCATTTGCACTAGAGTGAGTTAACTCACGTTCATAGCAGACAACAGAAACTGCAATAAATGCAATCAGTTACTGCACAAACTTTGAAAAAGTCTAGAATGACTCGTAATCACGCCACATTCATAACTTAACTTTTTTACGCCAGTTTAACAAGATTATCGGATAATACGACATAATCGATCAAAATTACTCAAAAACATCGTTTTTCTCACAATCATGTAATCACACATAAACGATCCAAACGGTCCAAATTTCACAAATTCGCCGGTAATGACCCGTAATAATTTAAACACACTTAATGACACGTAAATGATCCAAACACTAATTCATTTCATATATTTATATAATATATAATATTAGTTACATATTGGCCATAAATATCCAAATTACACAATCGGTCACCAAAAAATATGTCGGGGTGTAATACCACCAAAAAATGGGACGAACACCGACCGACCCAAAAGTGTCATAACTTATCCAACTAGACTAGTGATAGTGCATAATCTTCGTCTTCATCCATGACTTCGATCTCTTGCTTTGGCTTTTCCGGAGTGTCCAAATTAATAGGATTGTGCTCATTTGTTGGTTTCTTTGGCGGCATCGGCTCCTTAGACATGAGGTCATCGAAGACGGCTTGTCTATCCAAAAACTCAAAAAGCCATTGCTCTGCCTCACCAATCTTGTGAGTTATCCACTCCTTACAAGGAGGTGGTAGCGGGCAATTTTCTTTCAACTTCACATGAAGAAAGTGGTCCGGAATTAAGCAAAGGCACAATGGCTTGGTTGTTCACAATGTGAGCTTCAACTTGAAAAGGAATTTTCACTTTAAACTTCACATCGTTGGTTGGTTTGCCTTCGCCTACGTCGGAAGCTTTGTTTTTGCCCGGTTTCGGCTCAATGCCATCGTCCGGCACATTTTCAATCATGTCATTCAATGTCTACTCAATAAAAAAAAAACCAAGAAAAAATAAATAAATAACTTGTGCTGCAAGCAAAGCAAGTAAAAAAAGTGGCGCAAAAATAAATAAATAACTCACGCAACACTTACAACTAGCGTGAGTTAACTCACGCTCAGCCCTATCACCCACTGGAAAAAAATGACGTAAGTTGCAGAAAAACCAGGAAAAAAGGATGAGTTTTGACGGTACATTACCTGTTCTTTGATGCTTGATGAACGTAGAAACTTGCTTCCTAACGATTTGCAATGATTTGGAACGAAGATTTTGACCCAAAAATTTGCACTTTTTGGGTTTTTGGAGGTGGAGGGAAAGAAAAAATGGAGCTTTGTGGTTGCCTGCTGGGTTTTGAACGAAAATAGTACCCAGCGTGAGTTAACTCACGTCGCTTGACTTAACTCACGTAGCGCATGTTAACTTACGCAGGGGCAATTCAGACATTTACTTTGAGAATGAACATAACCATTTGGGTAAAGAGCAGAATTCTTAACAATATAGAAATTAAATTGGATCGGACTAGTCCATTGAACTTTGGACCGGCCCAATAACAATATTCACGTGCTTTGTGAAAATTTGTATTAATACAAACTGAAAAAATTATTTAAAAATATATATTTAAAATGTAAGCTTAATATCAACAATTGATTTCTCAAAAAAAAAATAAAAATTGATTGACACAAGTGGTAAGAAATTTAGACTTCTTAAACATGTGGTCAGGTGTTCGACTCCTAACCTATATATATGAAAAAAATCCGGTTGAGAGGGGAGAACCCACATTATATACTCCACATATATCATGAGTAAGATTTGTCCCATTTATGCACCATTTCTTTGATAGGTAAGCCAAAGAACATAGATGTGGACTCACTCATTGGGAGTAGTAGACATATGATCAAATCTGAGTGGAAATAAATAATACTGGAGCATACTCATTTAAGGTCATCCGTTTAATTTTGAATGCAAAAACATTAGATGATTCTCCCGAAGCAAGGAACATTGCTATCATCGTTAATGAATTGTCCAAGGAAATTAAATAACAAATTCTGATTTCTCATGCTGTGGATGCTAAACATGTTGCCGAGGGGAAGAACATCGCAAATTTGGTTCTTTGAAAAAAAAACTATAATTTACTCTTGGAAACATCTTAGATATGACGAGTCATTATATTATGTCAATTTTAAGAACAAAGTTTTGTTATAACCTAGACAAATTTTGAGCTAAATTATAATATTTCAATATCAGTACAGGCTTTTACATGCGTGTAGAATTGTTTGTGTAGCATTAATTACATAAAAGATAAGGCAACAAAACAACAAACTCAAATAAATTAAACAAATTTAAGGGTATTGGCACAAATCTTTTAGCTTTCTAACTTGTTATTCCTTCAAGTAATCCAACGAGACTCACTACTGTCCCTAAAAGCAAATAATGCCAACAGTCCTAAGAACAATCCATTTTCTAGAACAAGCTTCAATTTTATGCTGCACAAAGTACATTTAGATTGCGAAGTATATAGTCAATGGTCAAAAGCCTAAGACTCATAGAACTTGATTGAAGTAAGGAAACATGATTAGATTACAAGGTCACTTGTGGAAATCACATAAGATGTTTAAAAACATTTCCTCAACGTGTTGAGATGAAAATCTGGCAACAGATGCAAAACCACTATTTGGATACTTTCGTGAACACCATCTATCAGAAGCACTATTGAACCAATTAGTTATGAAAAGAAATTATTCATAGATGAATAAGCATACAACAGATACCTAAGCACCAAACCATGACCGTCCAAGATAACTCCCTACACATACTAAACATCCAAAACAGTTGGAAAAAATGCAGCAGAGGCAAAAAGCAGGAAAAGCAGCAAACCGTGGCACAAATTATGAAAATCAAGATGTCACTGCTAAATGAAATAAAACAAAGGAGAGGGTTGGAAAATCATTCGTAGTACAAAACAAGAACCTCTTAATTTCATAGATCCATTCCGTGTCTCCCAAGTTTTAATAAAAAAAAACCCCATTCCACGCTTTCCAAATTTTGCAAACTCTTGCATGCCGAATAAGTGTAAGCCCCTTCGGATGCTTTTTAGCAAAAGAAGAGGATGAAAATAATTAAGGAGTGAGACAACATTATCAGGTAAAGTTATCCTGTTCTGATCCATTTAAAAATTGTATACAAAATCCTTCCAACAAAGGTGCGTCTAGAAAACAAGTGATCCTCCTCCTCTTGAATACTCGGGCATCACACACAATACGAAGTCACACCAACCGGCAACACTTATCTTCGAGATAAGTATGAGCGAGTCGGAAGTTTACCAAAAATTAACAGCCAAGAGAAAATTTGAACTTCTTGGGGAGCCAAACTAGTCCAAATTTCCCTTAGCCTTCTTCTAGACAAAGTGACCATAAAGATTTCACTATGAAGATGTTTGTACATTCAATAACCTAAATCCATTTATCTTTCTCTTTTTTTACTCGAATAGTATGTATGAGTTTTAATAGCTCACCCAACACATCTTCCTCCCTTACAAAAACTCCAACCTCCAATCCAGATCCCAACAACACTCTTCATTAACCCACCACCCCATTTGACTAACCTTATTATACATTTGTGTGGATAGCGAAAAAAGTCTAGGAAAATAGGAGATGAAAGACTTATCCCCTATCCATATATCATGCCTTCCATTACCAATACTTTTCTTCGCAAACTCCCCAAACCAACGTTTCCAACCCCTTTCCTAAAGCACATAATTCCTACAACTAAAGGGATGAAAATTTGAACTTATCTCCGGATAGAAGATTTTAAGGATGATCACAATTTCCGCCATATTTCAAACTACATCTCAAATATGTTGGACATTTTTTATTGAATACTCGATTTTACAATATAGTGTCATATAAAGCCAACAATAACATGTTGGACATTCAGTTATCAAAACCTTTCCAAATGTAATCAAAGTACCGTAACTTGAACAATTAAAATCCAATCAAACAAAGCAAACAAACAACATTTAAGAGAGTAAATATGAAAATAGTATCTATAGGATACACACGATAGAGTTGCAACAAATACAAACATAATGCTTAGTGTTATGCACTCGGTATGACAGGCAAATGTCAAGGTCATTTGTCGTCACTGCGAAAGATGAAGCTATAGCGTTTGATTAATGTTGGAAAATGCAAAGGCTGAACTTCTTCTTTGTAGTCGGGACTGTATCCACCATAGGTAGGTACCTTATACTTGTTGATTTCCTTCATCTTTAAGATGAAATCTTCTGTTAAGATATCTTCTTTCGGACTATGACAAATTTTAGCAGCCTTCTTCACACATGCAGCGGTTCTTCCTTGCTGCTTACGGCAGCCTCGTAGAGCCATTAGGAAGAAGGGTTTCAAATATGGTAAATTCAAAATACTTCTTTTCTTTCTTTGAAGATTTTTAACCGAGTTTACACTAACCCTGTATTTTTTTCCAACACCTGAAACAACATACATCATTCTAAATTAGTAGTAAACACACAAGAAAGACAAATCATCGGTTACTAATTAACAGTGAAACGGTTTCAAACCTTATGTTTTGCTTCCAAAATTTTGCAGTGCCATTAGGGTTCCAGTTATTATTATTATTACGCAAAAACGGAGATTATGAATAGAAGAAGTAAAGATGATTGGAGAGGTAAAGAGCCTGACGCCGCGACTTGTATATACTAGCAGGCACAGGCAGGCAATAAAAATTACGGTTGTAACTTGTAATATCATGGGCAATGTTGGGCTGGGCTGGACATAATAATCGAATAATAAAACACCTTCATTTTTTTTCTTTTTATAAATAAAACACCTTCCTATTCAACCAACTACTACTGACGGTTCAAAAAAAAAAAGGCTTTTATACGTGTTTAGTCGTGCAAACAAGGGTCATTTAAAAAATGGTCATGTATTCTTTAATCTTTACAATCTGTCCTCCCAAAATTTAATCATTTAAAATTTCGCCCCTCAACCCAATTAATTACTGCTACGTCACTGATTAACTGACATGGCAGTCTCACTTAACAAATTTTGACGTGAACAGACAAAAATACCCCTGAGGGTCTTAGCCAAAAGTGAAATAACACATTTACCCTTAGCAATTGTTCACTCACTCAAGAACATTCACGCAATACTACCCCAGAACAATAAAACATCATGAACTCCTCCAATCCAACTATACCTTCACCACGCGAACGCTTCTTCACTGTTCTTGCTACCAATATCTCAGTTTTCTTTCAATTGATTGTTATGCACAACCAGGTTCAGATATACACAGCAAAATGAAGCCATAATAGAACAACAACAAAATTTGAATTCCACAACTAGATCCCAACATCAAGAACATCGTAGAACATCAATAATCATAAAATCTAAGAACGAATTAATAACCACCATCGGAGATCAGTTTCAAGATGAATCCGAATCAAAATCGTGTCAATGTTCAATTGTTGCGAATCTGCTAACAATGTTTCTATTTCAAATTCGTGTTCTTCAAGATTTCATGATGAATTGCGATTCAATTTTCTCTTCGTCTTCTCCAGAACCCTAATCCCAAAATTTGTGTTTCGATTCAATTTTTGTGAGTTGTTGATGAAACTTGGTGTAGATTCGGATCTGGAACCGTTTTTGGAATCAACCGCATAAGGAGAAGAGGTTGTGTAGTGATGCTTGGGGTTTGAAGAATGAGAAGGAGAAGAGGACGTAAGGAATACAAGGACCAATTTTTAAATGACTCCTATTTGCAGGGACTAAACACATATAAAAGCCACAAAAATAAATCAGCCAACTACTATTAAAAAAGGTGCACATTGTTCACACATCTCAATGAATCCGATAACAATGTCGAAATTGGTAGGTCGGATGTTGTGATCATGGTAAGTGCCGAAATCAATATTTTCTTTATTGAAATGGTAAAGATTAGTAATGAATTGTTAGGTTAATGTTTTTTTCCCGCCCATATTTAAACTTGAGACCTCCAACTCCTTTAACTATTATCTCAAATCAATTGAGGTATCAAACCTCCCCTTACGGAGGGCAACCAATTTTGAATGGAACACATACATACAACTAGAAAATGAATTAATTTGAAGAAAAAAAATCAATGCATGGATTAAATACTCCTTTGTGTACTCAAGTGCACTTAGAAAAGAGATACTCTTTCTCGAAACAAGGACGAATGGAAGTTTAACTCCTAAGGAAGCACTTTATGAAGCCTCCAAAAATTTAATTGATTTATCTATTCCTTTTTTATGTGTTAAAGTAGAAAACTTAAATTTTGAAAACAATCAACACCAAGTTAACCTACCCCTTCTTACTTTGTATGATAGATTGGTTAAAGATAAACTAAGGAAAAAGAAAAAAGAAATTGCATTGAACCTCATTTGCAACGAATTCTCGATGTGAAATTGTGTTTGCCGATGTTTTTGGTAAACAAGAAGACTAGTTTTAAAGTGTTGTTTGCAAGATCAAAATAGAAATCCTAGGATATGTTGTGCAAAGATTTTTTTAGAAAATATGTGAATGTTTATCATATTCATGAGTTTGTTTATGAACAAGATGAATAAAATTGTATAAGGATGAATATAATTGTCTTTTCTACAGAGAAACTTAAAATAAATGTAAATTGCATTGCATAAGCAAATCACTATTGCATACATTTTGCACTCGTTTCTCTCTACGCGGAGTACTTTGCATTCATAAAACTTTTGGTAAATGATTTGTGACCCGTTTTTCCTATGAAAAACTACTATATATACAAAAGAAAAATAACTAATAGACAAACGACTAGAAACTAAATCTTTTCGACAGCTTTGACTTACTTTCCATGTGTCTGAACCTTCAATCTCACCTTTTAGTGAGAATTTGAGTTTCTCCGGTCGAACTCATTAGTTCACTGAACTGTTCTTGTCGAAAGCATCATCTTCCTCCCCGAACTTAAAAACTTTCATGATCTAGACAATCACCTTGCCTATCGAAATGCATACTAAAAAATCCAAGCTAACAAAACGCAAATGCAAAAGGATCATCTTGGAATAGCAGAAAAAGTGCATTCGTGAGAGAGATCTTTTCCACCTATAATTCTATCTGATTTGATGGATTAATCTTTGCAGTTGCGCGCAAAGGATACCGATGAACACATAAGAAAAAACTCGTGTTACACATTAGAATCTTGTAATGATTGCATGTTACCGATTAGAAATAAAAAAAATAGCTATTAATTGTTTTCTTTTTATCAATGCATGAATTACTCATAAATTGAAGGGTTAATAGGTCTTTGCCCCCTGTAATATAGGTCATTTTCGGTTTTCCCCCTTGTAAAATATTTTTTTTGATTTACCCCCCTGTAAAATATTTTTGTTTTGATTTACCCCCCTAGTAGGCCAAACAAAAACCAATTTTATTTTATTTTTCAAGAATTTTTCGTTTTTGTTTGGCCTTTTTAGGGGGGTAAATCAAAACAAAAATATTTTACAGGGGGGTAAATAAATAAAAATATTTTACAATAGGAAAAACCGAAAATGACCTATATTACAGGGGGATAAAAACCTATTAACCCTAAATTGAAGTATATTGCTAGTTATAGAGAAACATCATCCAACGAAAGTTTCACGAGCGGATTTTTACTCAATGCCATTCTTAAACTATACCCTACTACTTTCCTTGTTTTTAGGCCAGGAAAAAATTAATTGGCTAATAGCTTTTTGGGATCAATTCAGGACGATTTCTCTCGGGGTAAATAGCAGTATTCTAAATAGAATCATATACATTTGTTTCCGTGAACTTGAGTCAGTTGGTCGAGACATTGCATTATATATACATGGGTCAAGGTTCAAACCCGACTTCCTACTTATTCACCTTAAAGATGAATTTCTAACCATTGCACTACTTGACAAAAAAAATCATATACATTTAACGGGCAAATCCTACGTGTTAATGGGTGAGTCCTTTTTATCAAATTAGAAACTATTAGAAATAGACATCAAGAGCTTTATATAACTAAGGGATGAATTCCATATAGTATTTAGGTTGAATATATGATTAAAGGGTGAGTCCATGACATATTGACTCTAGCTCCAGTAGTATTGGTGAGGGTAAATTCATCAAATACTTGAACAAAAAGCATAAGAAACATATTAAAGTGCAATACAACAGCCGTTCTAAGGAAGATGTCGAGATGTTTGGTTGTGTCGTCTTGTCTCCTGTGCCGTTTGGCCTAGTGTCTTTTGACCTTGTTGTTTTTCGTTTCTTTTCTTTGTTTCTTGTCTTATTTAGTTTTGGATTTAGTCCCCAATTTTCTTTGTATGTTGTTTTCTCTTTTATTTATAACATGAGTGTGCAGCAGTTACATATGCACACTCCTTTGGTTAACAAAAATGTTGTAGTTCTTTATTTTGTACTCAAATGCGGAAAAATCTTGAAGAAAATATGAGTCAATGGAGAATCACACTATAAACTTTTTCTTTTTCTTTTGTAACGATCGATCTCAAACAAATTTGTTTTCAATACATTAAACTTTCTCTGTTTTCAGAAACAAACATGACATTATTTTCCTTGATTACTTAAAGGAAAAACACCTACTTTTTTTAGTAGGGAACAATCATCGGCGGAGCTACACTAACACCAGGGGATTAACATGAACCCCTTCACCTTTGTAAATTTACCCCAATAATTGTACTCTTGTTTGATATGAATCCCCTCATATTTAAGTTTTGCACCAACTCAACTCACGCTGCAAAGTCAAACACGGTCCAAAGCCTTGTAGGACTGCTAAGCCACGTGCCAGAGATTCAAGGTGAGCATGAAGTTGTAATTGTAGTCTAAAATGTTTTCAAAAAGGCATATATTAATGGATCATTGAACCAATTGTGTGCATCTATTTAAAACACCTCACCACTAAACTAGATGCATGAGCGTGCCATTTGTTGGTACAAAATAACACACAAGTTAGTGAACTATAAACCATTTTTTATGTCAAACTGACAAATTATAATTTGTAAGTTGTTTGAAAAATCATGAAAGATATGAAATTTT
>Ga0228710_1001783_pt1 | contig 33025 bp, 26 predicted proteins | sample MedpolnodulmetaG_FD_177995 | JGI IMG/M metagenome (GOLD analysis project Ga0228710, IMG submission 177995) | Root nodule microbial communities from Medicago polymorpha collected in Santa Monica, California, United States - pink nodules | ecosystem: Host-associated > Plants > Roots > Nodule... | reverse complement strand
GTAATTAGAATAATTTTGGGTGTTGAAATGGTTATTATTGGGATCCATTTCACTAAAAACAAGATTAAAACTTCACTTAGTTTGCTAATAGAAAGATAATAATAAGATTAAGATAGTGAAAAACTTTGTTTTTTTTTTTCTGTGTCCAAATCAAATGAACCAAGTCTCTATTTATAGACAAAAAAAAAAAATCAGGAATTTTGGTAATTTTTTTAAAATTAATTAACAACGAAATAATTGAGTTCAAATTATTAAAATGATAAGAATCCAGACAACCAATCAGAACCAAACACGTGTCCCCAGGTATCCACAAATCAAATTCTCTCTCCATCCTCTTGCAACATCACGTGCTGCTGTCTGCGCGTGTTGTGCACGTGCCATTTTTGACCAACCCAAGCTTGATGCGTGTCCCTCCGACATCAGATTCAACATGTTGAATTGATTCAACCTCTCTTTCATCCACATCATCATTTAACACACCATTGGAGGACTCCCCCATATTGAAGGTTGCTTTCAACATAGACATTCAACACCATTGTAAGTGGTCTTATATATATTTTTTGACATAGCCAAATCACCCTTTCTTCGATCTTAAATATAAGCAAAAATAAATGTGATGTATGTTGTTCAAATTTTGAACTAATACAAAAACTTTGTTTGATTTTTTAGGCTTATATTTAAATTTAAAATACTAAGAAGTGTCTTTAAGGAGACTCGTTAAGAAGTCCAAAGAAGAAATTATATCTCTACCATAATTTTCTACCCATATATAAAGATAAATAGTAGCAAATAAAATGTTTTCGGATTTGTTCGATGAATATTTTTAAATATCTACTTTTTAATTTTTTTTACTAATAGATAATTAAATACAAATCATCTAACTAATGTCCTTACGACATTTGTTAAAGAAAAAAAAATTGTATTGAAAAAGATATTTTTCAAACTTATAAAAGTCTAATTACATAAATTTCAAGATAATTTTATTGTATTTGATTCTTTAACTAAAATTATATGTTGATACATGTGAAACAAAACAATCAACTGAATCATTCATTTTAGAATACAAGGAGCAATATTTTACATAAACTATAACACAACAAGTGGTTGAATAATTAATTTACAAGTTAAATATTCATAAATCTATCTTTGTTTCTTCCAATCAAACAAATCTTATATAAAATTAGTTTTTTCCCAATCACGTGTCCGGTTCCCAGCCGTAGGCTTTGTCTGAACAGAGGAAGCAGGTTCACACTGAATCAAAGATAGGACAAGGTTCAATAATGTTCATGCTCTTCTAATAGCCAATAAGAACTCTCCACGTGGAAATATTAGGTTTCACTCAATGTCACCATTGCTGTCTAATCAATCAAAGATTCAAAGATTTTACATGTTACAACGTAGTTGTTGACCTTAATTTATATATGATTCAATGTGCACCGTTTGATCAATGAAGTTGTTGTCTAGTCTAATTCTAGTGAACGTGTGTGAGCTGTGGCTTGTGGGCATGCATCTTTTTGCTAAATCAATTATTACTTTCCTTGAATGGAAAGGGTTTAGTTAGAGTTGATGTGATATTATTGGGTTGATTAAGCTAATTGTAACCTTTTCTAAACTAATTTTTGGTATCACCGAACACTTATCATTGTGTCATGGAAACAATTACTTCATCCCTTTCTTTATAAGCATGGTGGTGTATAGTACCATAATCATGGTTATAACGATTGATGTAACATCTAAGACGAATTGAAGTATTGTTGATTGATCTATAAACCAATATGAATTTTTTTTAGCGTGTTTTGCTCCTACTCTTACAATTTTTAGAAAACCTTGCATAAGGTCATCAATCTCAAAATTGTTTCAAGCCAAACACACTTAAATGTGGAGTTCTTATGGAATACACTACCAAAAAAGATATACATATTGTTGATATAGACAATATCAAACAATTCTTATTAGCATTTCTTCAACCTTGCAGGCTCATATCTACACAATCTTAGGATCTCTCTTATTCTAGTGTGAATTCAAGTTTTTCTTTTACTTAGAAGCTGTCAAGAGCTGCTCGTTGTCATGTTTTGTACACTAGTAATCACTCCCTTGCCCTCGCCAGTCTCAGGCATCACATGGCCACCAACTTCCACTTGGTTCGTTTCGTAAAAAAAAAACTTCCACATGGTTCGTCCTTGAACCACATCATATTGGGAGAACGTGTGCTCTGAGAGCACTTGTAACATCTCATAAGAATTTAAGTATGCCGACTGACCCTACAAACCAACACAAGTCTTTTCATCCCAAAATTAAGTTAAGACAGGAGCCCCTCAGTGCCATACCTCGTGCACCAATGATCACTCTCCACCCTTGTCAGCCTAAGAATCCCAAAATTGCTCCAAGTCAAGCACGTTCAACTGTGAAGTTCTTTTGGAATAAGCTACCAGAAAGAAGATGTATATATAGTACCAAACAATTCTTTTAAGCATTCCTTCAACTATACAGTCTCATACCAACACAAACTTAGGACCCCTCCCATTCTTATGTGAATTTGTTTTTTTCATTTGCCTAAATGCCACCAAGAGCCCCTTAGTATCATACCTTATGCACCAACAATCACTCTCCATCCTTGTCAGCCTAAGACACTACAATTAACGAGTCGGGTCAACTTGATCTTATTTGATTAAATAAATAGGTAAAATTAGATGGGTTTGTTAGTTATTGATTGATTGCATATTTTCAAGTCTTGTTCGATCACTATAGGCTACGTGGATCAATAGGTTGATCTAACATATTTCATTGTTATGGGACTTTGATATATTATTTATTTAGTGTAATATTTTGGTCTTTTAACTTAATTTAGTAGTTCAATGTAGTCTCTTAAATAACAAATGAATTTAACTTTTATCAGACACCTCCCATTGACGTACATATATCCTTTTTTTTTTTTTTTTTTTTTTTTTTTTATCTTTATGATCAATCATGGATGACTATACAAAGAAGGATATATCACCTACATGTATAACACTTTATGATCATGCATGATAACACTTAAAATAATGCGTTATTTAGCAGAACTAAGCTTGAATGAAAACTCACTTGAGCTGGTCCGATGATGTTAGTTTGAGGCCTAAAAGTGTGCTCCTTCTTAAGGTCTTTGGAGAAGCAACATATCTTCCAAACTTTAGCCAGAACTCCAACCTCCTTACCATTGAGTTGCTCATTCCTAGGAGAGTTAGAAGATATGTTGAATGAATTAAATAAACACACTAGAATCATGCACCATGACCAGCTATCCACCACCAAAGACACAAGCACACAATGAAGGAGTGTAAATAGATCCTTCTTTTGAAGTTGGGTGATGAGCTTCTAGATTTTAACTGGTATCTTCACAACAAGAAGTAGAAAATATGATTACTTTTGAGAACAAAGTTAAGAAGAATTGATACCCTTTCTTCAAGGCTAACATATCCTTCCTCTTCTTGCACGAATTAGCCCTTACTGGGAGGCCAAGACGCCTAAAAGGCACAATACCAACCTTACAGTTCAGAAGCACTCCACCACATGCAAAAATGATTCCTAAAAATTGACCTCGATAACAATACTCTTACGAAAGCCAACCTAATACGGTAATACCCAAAAGCACTTAAGAATTGTTTTCAATGACCAAAGTTTCTAAACCGTCGCCACTATAATGAAATAGTATCATATCCACAACAGAGAGATCGCCCGCCTCTCATTACCCACCAAGAAACCCCTAAACCCTTAGTCGTCATTCCACTTAACCCTTCAACCACCAGAAGATACAAGAGACTCCACCTTAGTAATCATTCCTTCATTTAGCCCCATCTCGATATTAATGCCCCTATTGGACACCCACTCACCAAGACCTACAAGTTACCCTAAAAAACAAGTAAACCACCAAATTGATCATGTCTTTGTAAATCATTCTCAAATCAGTCCATTACTCTATTAATATTTCAAATTAGTCTTTGTGTTTGTGAAAAATTTCTCAATTAGGTCTTTGTCTTCATGTTTTTGTCACATGACGAATGACCTAATTGAAAAACTTTTGACAAAGACAGAGACTAGTTAGAAATATTAATAGAGTCAGAGACTAATTTGAGAGTGACTTACAAATTCACGAACCAATTTGATAATTTACTCCTTAAATTACACACGCATGAATCCAAGATCTCTATCCGGGGTCGAGATCAAAACTATCCAACATATAATCGAGAAAAACTCAACTGACTTGTTTATGCATATTAAATAAACATTCGACTGTAGGTTTCACAATTTTTAGCAGTACAAGAGAGATTTAACTTAGACATTGAACAACACAATTAATAACTAATTATATTCTTTAGCAACAAATATTATATATTTGTAGTACCTAAATAATTCTTGACAGAACAAAAGACACGAAAATAAAAAATTAATAACATCACTCTTATACCCCTACCAAAAAGTTTGAATCATTTAAACCTTCATTGCATGATAAAAATTAAAGATGACACCCAAAGTCTTTGTGTAAAGAAGGTTCAATTCTTTTAAGCTACAATGTCCTTTTCCCTTTTCTTAATTAATAATTAAACCAACTTTATGAGCAATTGTACATCAAATTTAATAATTTAATTAGAAACTATTAATTAAAAATAAATGTTTGCTAAGTGGTAGATGTGTCCATTTTACAAAATTTAGTGTAGGCAGCATCTTAACAAATTTAGTGGTTAATTTTTTTATCAAATAACCTCAAAAAATAAAGTCAAATCCTCTAAGTTGTATAAAGAGACCATTTATTCAATAGTTAATAAAAAATTCCCTTCCGAGTTTTTTTTAAAAAAAATCCATTGCCAAATACAGTATTACTTGTAATTTCTTATTACTACTTTTTTTTGACAAATAACAATTATATTTTTGTTGTGTAGTACACTTTATGATTTCTCATATTTGACTTTTGTCACTTTCTTCTCAAAAGTAACTAGAACTTCTAAACTAACAGCTCTTCTTTTGTTTTTTAGCTTCACACAATCTATGTACTTTTGAGTGGATAACATCTACGGATGAGGTAGATATTTTGATCATATAGAGTTATATATTGCTCAACGTTTGTTCTCCTTATATCTTTGAAAAAAGCTGTGCATTTTGGAATAAATATCAACATTTACCACAACTATAAGTATATAAAATAGTAAAGCATTGTTAATTTGGGTTGAATATTAAACTTTCAACTAAGTAAATTCTAAGGAAAACGACTTACCTCTTATAACATAGAACCGACTATATATTTTTTAAGGAAGAACTGATTATATTTAAAGAGTACAAATATGAGAAATCAATTAGAAGAAAAAGTAAACTATTTCAATTTGATAAAAATAATTGAATTATTAATAATTTATTGCATTCTTAATTCTGATCTATATGTGTGTACACATATGTAATATAACCGATGAATTGTCATCCTCAATTGAAATGCTTTAATTTCCCTCTAATAAAGTGAAAGCTTTGAAGACACTATTTTAAAAAAGGAAAATATTTTTTTTGACCAATATCTATTCTAAATCTTAAGAGGGAAAGAAATAGAGGGAGTTATGTGATAAATATGATATGTTAATAGTATGATGGAAAGATAGAGATAGATATAAAATGAGGTGTTGAATGATGGTGTGAAAATTAAAGTTGTACACATATCATTGTTGTTTAAAAATTGGATTGGAGTTCAAACCGATGAGACTTCAAATTATGGTTTAACCGGTCCATCCATGTATAAATTGGATGAAAAATCATTGAATGTTTAAAAATAAAATACAAAAAAAAAAAAGAGAAGTACAAGTTGAATCAACCTCGATCCAACCCGGTTTGACTTTCAGTTCAATTCAACTATATATATTAATCATAACTGGAATCAAATCAATTGATGGTAAATTGGATGGTTCTCGGTTCAACATGTTGAGCCGACCAGTTCAATCCGATTAAAAGTATTGTTTAAAAGAGTCCAAACCTAAAAATATTTCAAAACATTTGAAGGAATTGATATAATTGCTGTTGCTCAAATAATTTTAAATCAATATGTGTATGTGTTGTTAATAGGCCAATAGCAATTTTCTTTGTTGTTGATATAAATAGCAAATTTTTCTATGACTACTAATGTTTTAATATCTTTTTCACCCTTATTTATTTTAACTTAGAAACACACCATTTCTCATGTAAAAGTGAATGCATTTAATGAGTACACATTTTTGGGTAAAAGATTAACATCAAACTCCTTTGAATATACCCTTCCTTGATCTTGATCTTCTTGATCTTTGTGATTTCATTTTTATTTCTACTTTTAATAATAAGGATAGACATATACATAGTATTAATTATTTCATTTTTCTTGATAAAAATAGCAAACGGTTGAAAAACGTGAAACTAATATCAATCACATAAAATGAGCTACATCCAATGTAATTTCACAAAGGTTAAAGATAATACTAATCAATTAAATTTTTATCTATGGATATACGTTAGTTACATAATGATGAAAAAAGCACTGTGATATAAAAACAGTTACGTGAAGACTCAATATTGGTGAAGTGTTTGTTCCTGGTCAAGTTTCAAGAAGAAGAAAATTAAAATTAACCTCACAAAAAAGTGTAAAACGACAAGTTTCGAAACATGCCATGGTTCTTTGAATCCTAAAAAGAAATCTAGTATTTAAGGAGTTATGTTCCTCACACACAACACTGTCTTTTCTTAACAACCTCAAATTCCTCAAAAATCTTTCTCTCTTCATTCTTTCTTTTCACTTATCTTCTAATCATTTACACACATTCTTAGTAAAATTATTGTAACACCAACAAAAATATTCTTCTTTATCCTTATCTAATCTTCTTGAAAGGTTTGTATTTATATAGATTTTTATTTAGTTAAAAAATTCATATATGTGTTTGGTTTTTTGAAATTAATTTTCTAGTTGTTAGAATCATAAGTGGAAATTAATGGGATTTTTATGTTTTAACATGTTTTTTTTAAATGAAACAGGAGTTTGTTTAATTTGTGATTAATTATGATGGATGCAATGGAGAAAAATTCAAGAGATGTTGAAAGTGATGAAAAAATTGAATTGCCACCTGGATTTAGGTTTCATCCAACAGATGAAGAACTCATAACTCATTACCTCTCTCAAAAAGTTCTTAATAATTCTTTTTGTGCTATTGCCATTGGTGAAGCTGATTTGAACAAGTGTGAACCTTGGGATTTGCCTTGTAAGTTTCTCTTCTCATTACCTTTGATTCCATTTTTTTTTAAATATTGGTATCAATTTTTAAAATTGGTATGCAATCGCAACATCGAGGTATTTTATTCTTCCTCAACCACATCGCAACTTCGGTTGCAGTTGTATCAGTTGTATTTGACTGCAATTTAATATAATTTAAAGAATCGCAACATGACTACGAATCAAAATTCTTTTTTAATAAGGATTTTGATTTTGTGTGTCTAAATTTTAGTGTTTTTTTCTTAATGGTGTAGGGAGGGCCAATATGGGTGAGAAGGAGTGGTATTTTTTCTGTGTGAGGGACAGAAAATATCCAACAGGTCTAAGGACAAATAGGGCCACATGTGCTGGATATTGGAAGGCAACAGGTAAAGACAAAGAGATATATAGAGAGAAGATACTAATTGGAATGAAGAAAACACTTGTTTTCTACAAAGGAAGAGCTCCTAAAGGTGAAAAAACAAATTGGGTCATGCATGAATTCCGATTAGAAGACACATGTTCTTTGCAAAATATATCCAAAAGAGCTATGGTGAGTTTTTTTTTTCCCTATAATTTTTCCACTATAGTATTAGGTGAATTTGGATGATCGGTTTTAAATCGTGGTCGAGGTTACGCTGCAAACTTTTATATTATGACAACATGTGGTCGATGTAGTCGAAATTGCAGTTGTAGAGACTTCAAAATCATTTATATTGCTTCTGCACATGCAATTATGGTTGCGAACAACAATTTAAAACTACTTATTTGTACTTTTTGTAAAATATATCCAAAATGGCCATGATAATATTTGTGTTCTATACTTTTACCTATAATTTCGATTTGATTTTAATGTTTTTTTTTCTTCCAGAAGGAGTGGTCTATATGCAGAGTTTTTGAGAAAAGTTCTTGTGGAAAGAAAATGCATATTGAAGATTTGGTAAGGTTCAATTCAATTGGAAAAGAACTACTACCTCCATTGATGGATTCTTCACCATACAATAGTGAAACAAAAGCTACTATTGAAGATTCATCACATGTGACATGTTTCAATGAACCAAATCTAATTGATGAGCATCGAAGTACACAAGACAATGACAACAACATAGCTGGTAGCTTTGATACTCCTATGTTAACATCTTCATATTCTTCAAACCCTTCTTATGATAATATTTCCCCTATTTCATGGACCCCTAGTTTGTCACACCAATCCACACAAGTTGGAAATTCACAATCCTTTGATGTTGACATTTCATATGAAATGTTTCAAAGATCATATGTGAATGAAGAATTTTCATCAGATTTAGTAGGACATTTTGACACTGGTTGCCTATGGAATTATTGAAGATGAAGGTTGGAAGATATTTACTAAGATTATGATTAACAAAAAATTAGGAGTTAACTTTATAATACATGTAAATGAATTCAATTCAAGTTAATATTATCCTTGAAAATCCATGAAATGGATGTAGTACTAGAAACTTTTAATTGTCTTTTTTGGTATATAGTTTTCAAAAGCTGTTTTGCTTGAAAGTTTTATAGAAGACTAAAATATATTTTTGGTCGTTTATTTAATTTTATTTTTGTCTAATTGAATCCCTTATCTTATTTTTTTTCAATTACCAATAATGAATAATGATTAAATTAAGAAAAAAAGTGTTTTAATTAATCAGAAACCTATCACTTTATTTACAGATAAAATAATTAACAAACATAACCATAAACTCACATATAAGTTGAATTGAAGATTTTGGATTCGAATTTAGAATACCAAAGAAAGTGTGTAACTTAACAATATTGTTGGAATTGTCACTTGAGCTAGTCAAAAATTGTTCAAACCAAAAATCGAAGTCGGGTTTCTATATTTAACAATCTAAAATGTGTTTTAACATTTATAAAGCTAAAATTAGTGTTTGGTAGTAGATTTTTTTTGAAAGGTTCTCTCAACCTACTCTTGTCAAGGATAGCCATTTCTTTGAGGTTAGGACCAAAACTACGTTACATTTAAAATTCAATTAACTAAGCATTGAGCTTAATCTTAAAACGTGATAGTATTAGGAAATATGTGGACCTCAATAAGTAAACGTACCTTGTTTCTCTCTAATGAATTAGTACTATTAAATAGTTTGGTAGATTAGTTAGTGATAATTTGCAAAAGTAATCAAGTCCATAGAAACACTGAACCTTTTGGAAAAGCAAAAAAAAAGTAGCAGCAAAAACACTAAATATGCTTTGTCTCTATTAAATAAGGCTTATTTGTGTTGACTACTTGATTCATTCTATTACAATGTTGTTTAGATGCTGCTTATGACTTTTTTTTAATAGGAGAGTTCAATATAAGCACTTGCACTTCAATTTAATTTATATTAACAAGTGCCTAATCTTCTCCAATTAAATTTGCAAAAGTACATAGTAATTAATTAAGTTGACCGTAGAGAGATTATATCAAGCTCTGGCTCCTAATCATTGGAGGAAGATGTTTTCCATCTTCCTATGATCTATTCTGTTAGTAGAAAGTCGTATTGAAGTCAAAAGATTCGATGAATAAGATGTGTACTAGTAAATAGTGATTTGATATATAAAAACTACACAAATGTCTTTGTCCCAAATTTCAAATATTGTTAAAATTCTATAAGTTTAATAAACAACAAGGCTCTCCTAATATGGTAACAAGTGAACTTCCATATTTTGCAAGAGTTTTTAAAATTCTTTACAATCTAAAAATAGATATATCAAAAGGACATTTATAAGAGTTTTATTTGAAACTTATTTATTTTCTCACAAGCTTCGGTCTATTGGGCCGACGGTGACATTAATATCTTCTTGTAACAACTATTGAAGCTTGACATTTGATAAAAAAACACAATTCAAACTAATATCACAACCTTTAACATTATAGATTTAAAGATTTGGTTTAATTTTTATTGGCAATTGATAAAAACACAATCATTGGAAATCTTATAATTTATTCATGAATAGCCATGATTTTTATCGTTAATTTTTTTTATTTGCTTCAATTTACATGCAGATCTAATGTCTTCTATATACAAATAGCCATAATTTTTATTTAATTGTTTATCCATGATCATCTTCATTGGTAAGAGACCACCATCTTCTTGTTCATCAAACATGAGAAGATTTTCAGGTTCATCCATGATCAAGTGGTAGTTAAGAAGCCCTTTGCTGAAGAAGACAATTAGGAGGAAGGATTGGGTGGAACCAGGCATATATGTTACTTTCTCTTTTTCAATAAAATCTAAACCGTTAAATCACTTTCAAAGATCTAATGGAATTTAATAGATGGTTCACCGGTGAGGGACTTAATTGCTCCCTCACCGTAGAATCAACCCAAAATGTATTTTACTTAATTCCTTAAAATATAAATATAATTCAATTACTTTCTCTTTCCACTTTTTCTCATTATTATTTATTATATGTGTGCTTGTGTTGGGTATGTATTTTCCAAGATCTAGAGACCGATCCAACAAAAGTCAGGGCAGAAAAATGATTTTTTTTAAGCATGTAGGTAAATATTTCGTCTATTCCATTTTTTCACCAAAATTTGTGGTTTATAACAAGAAAAAAAATTCGATTCCTTGTACCCATATGTTTTATTCCTTATTTATTTCATAATTGAGAATAAGGGGTAGGTCTAAACCTGTCATTTCTCTGCGTTTATGGAGTTGAAAATAGGAGATAGGACTAAAACTGCAAAAAACATATAGTTTAGGGACGGTTTTGTTCGATTTGAAAGAGTATGACCATTTTCGTGAGCTGGTCAAAATGTGAGGACCAAAAGTGTAATTAAACCTTGATGTTTGCCTTGATGTTTTACAAAGAAATAAGGTATCTTCTAAGCGTAACTATACAGGCTAATTTGATCAAGTGAGGTATGATTACAATGAATAGCAAAACTATCATCCCTCAAGATTTAACAATGCTGTGTTTACACTATTAGATTCAAACTCCGACATCTAGGTTAACCGAAAGAGATTATTTAAAAAGTTATCCAAATTTGTAACTATGAGTGATAAAAAAAGTGTTTTCATTGGGACACTATTACTTTTAATTTTCACGCCCTATTATTTAAACAAACAATCATATCAACACTAATACAAAACTCCACAATTAAACATGTTTAGGGAGATGGATGACTTTCTAAAAAATTGGGTTGCACCTCACCCTCGTAGGGAGTAGGTAGCTCACTTGATTGAGCTAAAGACTTAAAAGTTTTTTTTTACAAAAAAATAAATATATCAACATGAAATTGGTAATATTGAGTAAAAGTAATTGATATCTGTAACATAAGTCAACACACAGTAAATTTGTGCACATGTGCTATCAGGCATCTTTTAAGGAAAAAATCGTGTTGGCGCAAAAAACTCAGGGCATAAAATAACTCAAAATTGGTGCAACAAAGTTAAGGTCGAAATATTAACATTAAAATGAGGGCTTAAGCTAACACACATGAATGCTTACACACCATTTAGTACCTTAGCTTCAATTAGAGGTACTACTTCAGCCTCAGGGCATTAAAAAGTAATTTTGTGGTGAACAACAATCAATGTATCCAACAACTTTAAAGATGTAATGAACAACAAAGTAATATTTCTAATGAGTTTACTAGCAATTAAAAACATTTCCCTCGTAAAAAATTCACCAAACACGATGTTCAGTTACTCACAAAATACATAGAACAAACTGGCTTTTGGAGTTCAACCAGGAACGAGATTTGTTCCCCCACAGAAAATGGCTTAGATACATGAACTTTATGTCATAAATACATTATTAACTTTCACTAATCTTACTCCAGATATGATGTAATTTTATTGCTAATTCAGCTGCACGCCTCTTTTCTGCATGGCTGAAAATATTCAAGTTCATAACCTCTTGAGTTGCATATAAAAGCTGCTCTTCGACTTCAATTGAAAGAGCAATGCAATTTGGTCCATGGACAGTGCTCATTTCAACAACCTGAAACAAGAAAGACAAACATAAATAACTGATATACTTCCCAGGTTATTCGGTAAAAGTGATTAACAACATAATATCCTACATTGCATTATCAATGATCGTTAAACAATTTAATAACCCAGGCCTGTTTAGCTTCACTGGTCAAGTTCCCGCACATTGTATTTTTCAAATCGCACGGAATATACAAATAGCCATCAGAAGAAAATAAAAATTAGCATCTTCATTTCATTCATGATTCGCACTTCTACTTTAAAAAGCTTTGAATACCATTTAAGGTATGCCACGAAGACGCAACAAAAGTGTTTTACTATTTCCTTAATTAGTTATTTTCAAATTCTTATACACATCACTGTAAATTTCAATATTATAATAAAATATTGTTATGAGTAAGTGAACTTGCCTGCTGCAGCCACGGGATTATGGTATTGAAAAATTTTCCTTCCAGAAGATACGGTGCTAAAGTACTAAGAAGAACATTGACAGTTTTCATGGATAAACTTTCTATAACTGGACCAGTTTTATTCAGAAGCTCAACGAGAATAAGTTCATCACCTGAACACAAAGCTTCCATATATGCAGAGTTTAGATCTCCTTCACATACAAGACGATTCACACATTTCCAGTAGTTTGTGTTGCCCTCAGGAGGACAACCATTTCTAGCATTGGTTCTGGAAGCAGAGGAAAAGATACTACCATTCTTTCTCACTTGAGCAGAACTCGTGCTTTGTCTATCCTCCCCCAAGCTGTTCAAATTATCCTCTCTGACTTTTGGGGCAGTCTTAACCTTGTAACTTTTACACATATCCACACTATCTCCAGCAAGAATCCTCGGTTGGCTCCTTGAAAATGATCTTTTTTCCAAACTTTCACTACTTTTCACCGAAAACAAGCCTGATTGCTTAGTACTACTTTCTGAAGATGGCTTTGGAGTGCATACGGAGATCCTGGGAGAAGCGACATTTTGGCTCTGCCTCACAAATTTGGAGTTTTCTGAAAAAGAATGTCTTCCTCCTTTTAAAGATTCTTGAGATAATCTATCGATTACATTTTCCAAGCCTACCATTCTTGATTGGATTGTAGAAAGAGCATCCATTATGCTAGTTGTAAAAATCTGAAAAAGATTTGAAGTGTGCTAAGTAAAATATATACCACATACCATGTGACACATAACAAGAACTTTTTCAGACATTACTTCAAATATGAATGAGCACACGTGTGCCAAAAGTTACAACCTTGATATTTTTGTTGTGATAAACCACATATATGTTCACTACACTATTGATTTCGTTATAAATAGGTGATCGAAAAAATCATACAAGACTTACAGCTCTTACCGAAAGCACTTCAAGTATTATCACAGGTTGTGGAAAGTAAAAAAGGATGCTAATGTTAAATAAATGAACTATTGTATGTGTGTAGGAGAGTATCTAGCAGCAGCAAGACTCAAAAACTTACAAATAGAAATGTATATATGTTAGTATGTAGAATATTAATACCTGTAATTGATGCATCATGTTTTCCTGTTTGATTTCCATATCTGAAAGTTGATTCCGAATACAAGTCATTTCATTTGCCCTTTCTACACAACATTGATGTGTAATTTGGGGACTTGATTCAGTGACCGTTGAATCAGAACTTTTAGGATCCTGCATCTTTATGGAGTACATTTGTTCATTGCAGCTTATTCCTTCACCTAACCGTTGGCTTCTCCCATTTGGCTTCTGTGGTCCATTGTTTGCAAAGCAGTCATGGGAAGTTAAAAACTTGGTTTCATAGTTAGAAACAGAAGAGCACTCCTGCTTATCATCCATAGGCACATATTCATAACCTGCATCTTGCATGCTTGTAATATCAGCACTGACTGTTACTAGTGGCTTGGTGACAGAACTAGCCTCAAATTCTTCATTATGAAATTCCACTACAGAATGTGTTCTAGGGACTGCAACTTCAACATGCCAATCATCTGTTTTGGGATGGCGAAGATGGCCAACATCATTTTGACATGCTTTTCTTACAGACAAAGGAATCCTTCCCGTAGTTGATTTCATATTAACTTTTTGGAGCCTAACATCTCTATGCCTGGACTCAGTAGTAGTAGTACTACTGAGATCGACAGAGTCACCTACGCAGATATTTTCTGCAGAAAGCATAACAACTTAAAACCATGCCAATAAATAAAAGAATAGCAATTAGAAAGTTTCATCACAAATTCATCCTAACAGATGATGATATTAGCATATTACTATTTTAGTCATGTGCTCGAGATTGATTAAGATGAATATAAATAAGAATACTATATTTTTTGTTTGGTAGATAGATAAAATGGCAATAGCCATTGCAAACTCACGCACACAAGTGGAGGAGCCGAGGTTTGAACCCTAGTCACAGTGTCTGACCTAACAATTTTGGTATTTTTACCAATTGAGTTAGGATTTGTGGACAACAAGAATACTATCTAATTGGGACTTATAATACTACCAAATATCTTTATATACTCCCTCCGTTTTTAAATATAAGCAAAATTGACTTTTTAGGTTCATTCATTTAATGATGTATGTGGTCCATATTATGAACCACATACATCATTAAATGAATGAACCTAAAAAGTGTGAATGAACCTAAAAAGTGAATTTTGCTTATATTTAGAAACGGAGGGAGTATATCCTTATTCCAACCAATAGCAATATTGATATCAAAATTATAAAGAGGGAGAAAGTGCAAAGGTAAACCTTTGAACGAGGATCCAGTTTCTGAAGGCTCGGTAGTATAATGACCTGGAAGCATTTTCCAATATTGAAGAGCTTGTAAAACCGCATCCCTCACCGGTTTCACCTATAATCGATTATTAATATATACACTTATAAGTTAGTTAACAAGAAACATGAAAATTGAGAAATGTAATACTAACAATGTAAAAAACCGAGAGTGAGAAATCACCTTGTCAAACCTTGACGAATCAAGAGAATGAATACAAGAAACCCTCAAAGACGACAAGAATGAAGCACGAGTCAAAGCAATTTGTCCCAACGCAACAGAAGCTGCTTTACGTGTTTTCCAATCCGTATCTTTCAAACCCTCTCTAATACTACCAACAGCAGTCAAAAGAACACTCTGTGTCGAAGCTCCACCAGCCTGAATAATACTCCTATTCAGCTCAATCAACGCAGGTTTCGCCATAAAATGTGGATTCTTAAGCAACTTAAGAATCCTAATCAACATACCATACAAAACCGAAACAGGAGGATTCCGCGTATTTTGTACAATACCAGCAAGACAAAACGCTGAAGCAGACTGAACATGCTTATTCTGTTCACCAACAAGAGCGTCAAAAACCGGACTAGACAATAAAACAAACACCTTATCTTCATTACTTTGATTCCCTAATTTCAAAGCTAAAACCGCAAACAGTTCAATACAACCTTCTCTAACGGAAGAATCTGGATCTCTAAAACATTTAACAACCGCGGCAACAATTTTGGTGAGATGTGGGAGTATAAGAGATTCATAAACTGTGGCGAGTGAAGCAATGAGTTTGAGAGATTGTTTTCTGATGGAAGGTTTTAGTTCAGAGTGAATGTCGAGAATGCAAGAGAGGAATGGGGAGATGGAGTGTGGAGTTAATGAGTGGAGGATTGTTTCGAGCTCTTTCGTTCCAATATCGTGTGTGTCTCGATCTCCAACTTTGTTTAATGCATTATGTACTCTTTGCTTCATCTCAAAATTACTACTCAGCTTGTTGTTGGTCTTCATTTTCTTACTGTTATTGCTAAATTTGTATTGGTGTTACCATTTCAATCTCAAATTGATTTGAATATTTTGAATGATGAATGAAATACTATAAAGTAATTGAAATTTGAAAACGGAGTCAGAGAATAGAGAGAATCTTGTTGCGACAGAAAAGACATATTTATAAATTCAAAATTGAAACTACGCGCTCTTCACGTGAATTTGAATTTCGGATTTATGTTATGGGCCTTCAGTTTCTATTTTGGGCTTTGCTAGTTATTTTATGCTATATGCTTCAGCTGCCGCTTGGAACAACACGATGATGATAAAACTAGGTGAGGTTTAGCACCCATGATGGGAAAGTTCAACAATAACCATAGATTTAATATTAGTTGAACAATTTTTTTTTTTGAAAGGAGTTATTTTGTGCTAATTATCAACCCACTTCCTCTACACTTAATTATATTATTAATATTTTGTTTTATACAAACAAACAAAAAATATCAATTTTGTTTAAATGGTAGCTACTTTTAAGATAAAATTGACAAATAAGGAAGTTGATATATTAAATGTTACGACTCAAGAGCATTAGCTGAAAGAATAGTCGAACTCAGAATATTACACTGTTAGGTGGAAAAATCTCTTGCCTTGTATGCCTCACTTTTTAGTTAAGACTATCCAATGTAGAACTTCATAAAAGATACTTTAAACATTTTTTTTACATAAAAGATACTTTGTACTTGAAGCTTAGATTTTTTTCAATTAATATGATTATTTTTTTATCTAAAAAAAAAGATTACTTTTGGTAAACTATGATTAAAATAAATTAATATTAACTAAATTAATTTCAAGATATTTCAAATTGTTTTTTTTATTTACTTTCATGCTATTACTAAATCATCATATTAAAATAAACGAGACACACTCAGTCGGTAGAGACATTGAATTATATATACATGAGAAGAGATTCCTCAAACACCCCACTATTTATCTTAAGAAGTGAATTTCACTTGACCAAAAAAAGTAAGCAAGCGAGACATGAGAGAGAGTACACATTAATAATTTTTTTGTTTCATTTAATTTAAGATAAACAATGACACTAAATTTGCTATAAAAAAAGAATGACAACTAAATAAAGTAGTAAGAATAAAATGAGAGAAAGTTTATTAGGTATGAGCTCAAATGGTGCTTCAAGTAACTTCTTAAAAACACTAAATATAATTACCAAGCACATTTATTTATCCATTTGATCTACTCTGATGTAAATCCTTTTTCTTTTCCGAGGCATTTTGGTATAAATCTTATCTTCTTTTTTGAAGAATTCTTATCTTATCATATTCAATATAATAAATTATCCGCTACAAAAACTTGTAAATCTTTTTTTTTTCCAGGCATTTTGATATAAATCTTATCTTTTTCAATATAATAAATTATCCGCTCCAGAGGGAGGAGTTATGTGGTATCACACTCTAGCTGGTCTTGTAAATGACTCCCATAAAAATATTTACTGTTATAGTGATGCAGTAGAACCCCCATACCTTCTCCTCACAAACCATCCACGTTAAAATATCTTCCCTGTCAATTGGATTGAACAAAAAAAATCCTTTTGACCCACCACATATTTCTCATACATTGATACGTAAACAACTTTTTGAACCAATGACTACAAATACACAACTGTGCTCCTTGTGCTAAAAAGAAGAGCAATGCAATTGAAATAATTCGAACGGTGACCTAACTAAAGCGAAATCAACAGGTCTGCAATACATGACGACGGTATTCTCCCAACGCCCATATGGGGAATATGTTTCTGTATGCGGCATAAGTGATCATGCAATTCTTGTTGAAGACTCCCATTATTTCCTGAAATGGTCGAATAGTAACATGATTTAAAATATTTACATGGGTAAAGAGGGAGTAAAAGCAGAGTTATATGGTCTTCAACAATACCTCTTGCGGAAAGTCACCATTCTCCATTTGAGAATTTATCAAGCATACAGCTGCGCGGTGCAGTGGTGTTGGATCTCTCTTGGCCTGTTTCATTATATCGAAATGGATATCATTTTTATTCTTCTACAAAGAACCAGGATTATATATACGGATGTAATCAGACGCGATACATTAACCAAGTAAGTATTCAATCATCTGGGAAAATGCCAAATCATGTGACTAGTATAGAAACACAGAATGTAGTGGCAAACAGAAAAGCAATCATCGTATTTCGGGGTGTCAAGCATAACAGAAAAGTAAAGAGCCATGACTATCATATACTCCCTCTGTTTCACAATGAGTGTCGTTTAAGGTTTTGGCACACATATTAAGAAATAGAATGAAATAATCATTAGACATAATACTTTTACTAAACTGCCCTTACTTTATAAGAAAAAGACAAACTTAAAGTTGTATAGAAAATTGTGTGAGAGAAAAGTTGGAGTATTTATTGAGGGTAAAGTTGGAAGTAAAAGATTAAAGTTGTATTGGAAATATAAAATGACATTCATTTTGAAACAATTTTTTTTGGCTAAAGTGACACTCATATTGAAACGGAGGGAGTAGATATTATCAGTGTGTTCATAAGTTTGCAAGATTTTACAAATAAAGCATTTTCTTATTAGTAGGAGTCAATTACATGAATTAACCAACGCTTGTATCATGTATGAAGTTTACAGATAGACGGTTAACCTCTAATCTCCCTGAATTATTTAGCCTATAGATTTTTAGTCTCTCTATAGACCCTAAATATTTGATTATTTACCAAACATGCCCAAATCACCTAAGATGAGACTCTACCATCTTTCTTTACAATAGGAGCTACCCTAGCTTTCATTAAAATGATTGTATTCCTAATCCTATCATGTCTTGAGTAATATTCTTCTCTGATATGCAAGGCTTCCTTGTTAGCTTTTTACTGCTCAATATTCATACTCATACTCATGCAACATTACAAGTTTTCTGTCACTATTACTAATTACACTCAAACATGCCTCCATCTCATTAACCCTACTTGGGTCTTCTAGTTGACATCTCCTATCTCCCCGACATTTTGTACGATAGGTCCAAGCTACTTAAAACATGATATTTGTGGTATTGTATGCTAAAAAATTTCTAATAATTCTTGTCGGATGCAATAAATCGTGGATTTTTTTTGTTGCCAAAAACAGGCTAACGTTTTAATCCATTTGATGGTACTTAGGCCTTCTAATTAAGGGATCAATTTAAAGTAGGCTGTGGGAACCTAATATTGGTCTGTGTGAACAACAGTGAAGGCTTTAACCTTCAGGCACGTGATAGGAGGTGCTAACGTAATACTTGCCTAGATCCCTTCTGCTATCACACGGTTATCAACACGCTCCATAGCCTGCCCCTTTGAGAGTTGTGATACGAGATTGAGTGAACGGGCAGGGAAGGCTTTGTCTTTCTTATTTTAGGAACCAGAGATCTCAGAGGTTTGCTCCGAACAAAGATTGATCCATGTCTTCATCAAGTAAGATCAGTGCACTCATTTTGTATAATATGATCATGTTTATTCTTACATTGCATACTCTCCAATATTCATTTCTAAGCTATAGTTTGTGTATCGCTAGCTAAATTTTCATTTTATATCACTCCATCTAGTTAGCCTGTTGTCGTATGTTTCCAGTATTTGGTACCTAATCTTTAAAATTTCATTCATCGCTTCTCACAACTCTTCAACTACAACAATCTCATTTCCAACAAGCATTCCCTGTGAGCCTGTGACAACCTCTCTAACCTATGTTCAGTAAACAAAATTCAGAACCTATAAAAAAAAAAATAAGGGATCAAAACTGACCCTTAATTCACACCTTTAGTTATTGGGAAGTCTTCTACATTCCCAACTAGTGTTGTAACACTAGCTGTGCCCCTCTCATATGTATCTTTGATTGCACAAATATAGGCCATCCAAGCTCCTGACTTCATCAATCCTTTCACAATTTTTTAAGGTACTCTATTATATTATTCCCGTACATCAATAAAAGCCATGTATAAGTTTTATCAATCCCATCTACATCTCACCATCAATTTTCGTAACAGATATATAGCTTCATTGTTGATCTACCCGGGATAAAACTAAATAGATTTATGTGATGTTGGTGTCCTCTTAATCTATGCTCAATCTACCAAAGTTCCATAGGTGACTCATGAGTTCCATCATCTATAGGTTGCACAGTTTTGTATGTCCTCTTTGTTCTTATATAAAGAGACTGACTGAGATTAAAGTACTTCTATTGTACTTAAAAAAAGAGAGCTGACAGAGATTAAATACTTCTCCTTCATTTATTTCTGATGTAGTAGTAGACCTAGAAAAACTATTAGAGAAACTATTAGGAAGGATCTAGAGATAAATGAGTTGGAGAAAGACATGGTTTTTTGATAGAACACTATGGCATCGTTTGATTCAAGTTTTTGATAGAACACTATGGCGTCGTTTGAATCATGTAGCCGACCCAACTTAGTGGGATAAGGCTTGGTTGTTGTTCTTGTATTTATTTCTGATGGTACGTTATCTAGTCTATACGACTATACACCTTACCGTTAACCATCCCCTTCAATGGTTTTTGTTGAGAAATCTCACATTTGATGAGATGTGACATGAGCGCGTGTTAATAAGTGGTGGGGTAGCCCTCACCATGCATGCAGTTTTGTAGAGGTTGAGCTAGGACCAACCCAAATTATATGGTATTATAGTCTATCCAAGATCAGTTCGACCACCTGCTATTGGGCCACTTGGTCATGTTCCAAATGTCTAGGCCTGAGCGTGAACGTGTGTGTCTGTGTGTTAAAAAGCTTCAAATTGGATGAGAGATGGCCTGAACATGTATCTATAAGTGGTTGGTAGCCCTCGCCTTACATGCCAGTTTTGTGAGAGTTGACCCAATTTCTAGGAGTTCTATTTACCTACTCTGTTTTGCTCTATTTCCTTTGATTCAAGCCTATGAGAGTTAAAAGAAAATTTGTGTCTTCATCAACAGCTTATCAAATAACTCTTTAATCTTCCTTAGAAATTTTTTTTTTGAGGGATAATCTTCCTTAGAAATAAAAACAAAATTATTAAACAACAATCATACTTATTTACCCATAAAATTACAAACCAAAACTGATGGTTTTGTTAAGAGAGAAGTTGGTTTTAGATATCTAAATCAACATTAAATAATCACTAATCAAATCAAATTATTCTTTACCTTGTTTTTAGGAGATGGGGGTTGGATGAGCTTTGGTAGTGATTGAATGATTTGAATCTAGAAAATTATATATAAATACGGTATATCTCAATCACGAGTAATGCTAGCAACACTCTCTTTTCAACACTCTTTCTTATTGGTTTAAATCAAGGTGGGTCTAACACTTTGAAAATGGGTTCCACTTAAATAGTGGGACATACATTAATTTCCTCCAATAAGAGAGTGAGTGTTACAAAGAGTGTTGAAAAGAGAGTGTTGAAAAGTATTCCTCCTCAATCACTATAGCAGAACCAAATATATTTGTTAGTCATAATATTCTTACTATAATTTATAATGTCCTCAAAATTTTCCTTCTACAAATAAATTTCGAAACCAATTTTAATAAACATAACTGTGGTGGGGTGAGGTTATAAGTAAAACCAGAAGGAAGGGAGAACAGGAGAGGGCTGAGCCCTCTGCCCATACTCTCACGCCCTCCATCCACAGAAGTGTGGTGTTGAGTTCTGATATCAGATAAGGCGTGACAATGATGTCAACTAGTAATCAACAGCCAATCATAGACAAGGATAGGTTGTAATTCTTACGAGACATTACAATTTACAAACATAAATTATATCTAAGTTTAAGCGCCAACAAGTTATTCTCACACAGTCACACCTCTCATAAAGGATTTTCAATTTGAAAAACTAAATAGCAATCCTAAAACAAATGAAAAATATTGGCAATATTAATACAATTAAATAATTATATTATTAATATGAATTTATTTAGCCAGAGACAGGCACACTTAAGCTATTTAATTAAATAGCTGAATAGTCCTTTGATTTAAACAAACTGTCAATATGAGTAACTATCCTAAAACAAATGAAAAATGTTTTTGTGCAATAATAAACGAAATCAGTATAATGGCAGCACCAAAAAAGTTGCAAAGTTTGCTTTATACCTGTTCAGCCTCAATGAGAGCCAGCATAGCCCACCCAGTGTTTACTACATGGGACCTGTTGCTTTCCAAATTTGAATACACCTGAACAGAGACATTGCTAAAGAAATGACTCGAGAAAACACTTACATAGTCAAAAGTAATCAAATATTCTCACTCAAGTATTATTTTAAAAAATTGATGCAAAAGTACATTTCCAAAAACCAACTGCCTAAATGAATCTTCTGCAAACAGTATAATTAATTAATCATTAAAAGGATAACAAAATACTAAATGAACTAAAATTCTAGACAAATCCTAATTAGATGCATAATCTTGATAAATTTAAGGCTTAAATGCATTTGTGACACTTAACTTTTAAAAAGTTGCGATTTTGGCCCCCTAACAAAAAAAATAACAATTTTACCCCTTAGTTTTACAAAACGTTGCAAAGTTGTTGAGAAGATGCCACGTGTCCCAAAACAGGAGGCGAAAATCGTAACTTTTTGTAAAGATAAAGGGTCAAAAGAGCATATTTCCCTAAAGGTAAAGGGCCAAAAGAACATATTTCCCTAAAGTTAGAGGGTCAGAAGAGCATATTTCTCTAAAGATAGAGGGCAAAATTTCTTTGGAACCGGATATCCTTCTTCTCAGTACCAGTTTCCTTCATATTCTTTGCACAACCGTAACTAGCTTCCAGGTAGCTCTTTCGCCCCGCCCGCCATTCCTTCTTCAGGAACGGAGTCAGGCCTTTACCTTCTTCTCTTACTTGCTTGTACCTGACTGCCGGAGACTGTTCCTGTCCTGATTGACTGATTTATCTTCTATGAATGTACGAGCATTCAAAGGTGGTTTACTTACTTGTTAGAGTCAGGACCAACTGTCACTCTGCATTCATTAGCTCTTAAGCCAGTGAATGTGAATTACAGTGAGTAGCAAGCAAGCGAACGGAGCGTAGCATAGTTCGCGAGAAGCTAGTCAGCAGGAATAGCGGCCTTTCCGCTGCTAGGTCTTTCACCCCACCCGATGATATGTTGTCACGTCGTCAATTAAGTTAGAGGGTCAAAAGAGCATATTTCTCTAAAGATAGAGGGCAAAAATTTTATTTTTTTATTAGGGGGCCAAAATCGCAAAGTTTTGAAACATAAGAAGGAAAAACTGGATTTATGCCTAAATTTAAATTTCTTAAACTAGGTGTCTTATCAAAGATAAAATCGCTAAATGAAAGATACCAATGTCCTAAATCACATAACTATCAACTTGCGAGAAACTCTCATCCAGAATGTAAAAAATGTTGTCTAAACAAGCCAGATCTAGCTCGCAAAAGTATCCTCCCATGATCAATGTAGCATTTGGACAGGGCTGTACGACCATTATACTAGGTAGCAACGAAATGGAGCTGTGGAAGAACCAGCATATTCATCAATATCATCCATTAAGTGGAAGATATGGTGGTGGCAACTATGCTGAGAGTTTTCAGGTGAGTATCCGGTGACGTGTTACCGTGTGCGACACTAGGTAGACAAAGGGAGCAAAAAGAGTACAAAGAAGGACCAGTTATGATTATTTTATGAAAAGAGGAACCAAAAGCTGACAATTTATTTTGAGGAACGGAAAGCTATAATTTCCTAATTTTAGGAGACTTAACATATTTAACACAACTATGAAACTCAACTGCATAGGTATGAACATTACTGCTCACTAGTTGAGAACTGTCTTCATGCCAAATCTTTTCATTTGATGCAAACTAGGAAGACAATGGACACCCAATGGTATTGGGATTAAGAACTAGGCCATTGCTCAAGACGAGTCTTGACTTTCTAATTCCCTGCTTATAGATGACTACCAAAAGGAGTGCCAAGCAAGGCAAATGCAAATAATGGACTCTTTATAGGAGACATGGTCCTGCTATTATTACACATAAATACATTAGATTCTTGATTTAAATCCATCCTTAATTTTGCATACTCTGTTACACCCATAAGAGCATACATGTTCCAAGATATTAACTTTTTAAAAATAAAAAAAAACACACTTGTTTGAATAGGTTAACAAACAGGTGCTTATTATAGATTCTGCAATATGAAAAAGTGAGATTGACATTAAAAAAGGGAAACCTGACCTTGTTTTGACATGAAAGATAACTCTCTCCCCAACCACCAGATGGGAGCTGCTTAGACAGCAAAAAGTCACAAGCTTTACGGATGCTTAAGCAATTACTGAAACTCTTCCCAGCAGCAATCAGCCCTTTAACCCCAAACCAAGTGCCATAAGTGAAGCAAACTCCCCAAGAGCCATACCTGTTTAGCAGTTCGAGTGGTTAGTGGTCAACTAAACGAAGTTCAGTTCCATTCTGAAATTGAAGCTGACAAAAAGATGAGTCGAGAAAACTTGTGATGCAGGGATACATAAAAGTTATATATAATATCAATAGAAAATCTTATTAAAAAAGCAGTTTCCCATAAGGAGGAGCAAACCATGAACCATCTGAAGCTTGTATTTTTTCAATAAAGGCAGCAGCTTTTTCTATACAGCGTTGTATTTCTTCCCGACGATGCCCGGGATATAGTTTCCTAAATGTTGACAAAGCCTGAATTGCTGCTGAGGTACATTCCACATAACTATATAGCAAAGAATAAGGAAATAAAAATAAAATTAAGATTTGAAATGATGGAGGGGATGAATGGAATAGGGAAAAAAATTGATATTCCACAAGTATTTGATAGCTTACGTATAATCAATAACAATGTCGCCAAAAGTTTCAGCAGGATTGGCTATCTGACAACAGGGAAGGCATTACCAAGATCAGTATTGTGTATTAATATTAAATTAAATTTAATACAAAAACAGGGAGCTCAAGGAGCGTTGCTTTTAAATTAAAAGATTGAAACAAAAACAAATTATATATATATTTTGTTCTTTCTAAAGTATGTGCCCTTTACCATCACATGCTTCACATTTCAAAGAAGATAAACTAAAACAAACGAAAACAAGCCTAATTACGAGAGAAGGCTACCTCCAACCAGCTATAAGATCGTGTGAGCTCGTATGTTGCAAGGCCACCATCTTCATTCTGCAGTGATTGGAAAAATAAATACATTTAACACAAACTTAGTATTATACGAATCAAATTGATAATCATCTCAAGTAGCAGTTAAAATTAATATTTTTTTAATAAATTATAGCATTATACTTCAAATATTTTATAGGAAAATTTCTTCTCACTGCTTTAATAGTGACTTTGAACTGGAAAAAATGGCAATGAGGAAGATGAAGGCAGTGATAAAGAGAATGTTGAGGTTCCACCAAAAAGAAAGACTTCGAGTAAAGATGATTCGAATGAGGATGATGGGGAGAAGATGATAGGAGACCCTTAAAAAATAGAGTTCGGTCCATTATTGGTCTTTTTCTATTAAAAAGTATTGGAAGCAAGGAAAAGCTTTTTGAAGGAAAAGCTAAATCGTTTTCTTGGTCTTTTCCAAACAAATTACACTGGCACGTGTATTGCAAACATGGAAAAGCTAAACTAGAGAAACTATGATTTTACAGTGAAGGAGTGATGGGAAAGTGTTGTTGAAAGAGAATAGTGAGGAAAAAGTGTTCGACAAAAGTCCTCTGATGCTTTTTCCTGTGATTTGCTTAAACAGAGTAGTTTGGTTTGTTCTATCATGACATATCTAGCTTAAAGGTTGAGATATAACCACAAATGATTTTCTGGATTTTCAAATTGCTATTTATGGGTTTCTTGAAGAACCGTGATTTATGTTAAGTAGGAACGGAACAAATAGCATAAAATAATCACCATGATTTACTTGCTAGGACTAGTATTCAGATAATCTGATTTGAATCATGAGGAATCTAACTACCTGTAATGAGATAATGACATTTACAGCATCATATAATCTCCTTGCATCCAATGGTTCACCAACAATCTCAGGTGCAATTTTAGATAGCAATAGGACAGCCTGAAAAATGAAAATAGAAATCAAAATAAAGAATCAAATAAGCAGGTCTAAATTTTTTTCATCAATAATTACTTTCAGTCCTTCAGCTGTGCAGTCAGATATTGGCCATCCATGATCTGCAGTTGAAAAAGGCCAAGCACCTTTTGAAATGTGACGGTACCATTTACTAAGATCACCAGGACAATCTTCTGAAACCTTTTAAGAAAGAGAAGAGATTCTGGTCAACATGGGCAAACCGATGCAACTTTTAATAATAAATAAAAATAATTACCTGTGAATTCTTAATGAATGTATGAGCCTTTCTTAGAGTTGGACCAAATTCTTCAATTAGGTTAGTTGAAATAATTGCTTGGGCAGCAAATGAAGTATCCCATAGTTGACTTCCATTGTAGCCCTGCAACAAAAATTGGTAATGCATAAATTTGTAATATTAGTTTATTGGGAAATGCTAACGGTTAAGGAAGCAAATATAGTAATATCGATTGGAACTTGTGCATTCAACTCCTCAAAAGTCTAAAAAATGGTATTTTCAACTTAAAACTTTCTCTTTTTGGTTTCCTTAACCATTGCCCTAAGGGCACTGGTTAGCATGACCCTAATTTATTTTATCAGACTTTAGCTTAGAAAATTTTGATTGTGCTTTAACAATGGTTCCACATAATCATAACAAGACAACAGTTATGTGCAATTGAAAGAAAAAATCACTAGATAACTCCAGCAAAGGGAAATAAGTTGACTTGTATGTTGACCTGCATTTTCATGCCATCTTCAGCAATCCATAGATAATCATGGATCCTTGGAAGATGCAACTTGAAAGCCTCTGAATTTGGATCTTCTACCCAGCAGCAAAGCATATTTAACACCTAATAATAACCATTGGGAATAATAATAACTAAATAATCAGTATTATTTTTCTCATACTACTTCTCAAAGAGTGGAAGTAATAGACAATGAATGAACAATTGAAGGGAGTCCTCATAGAAGCTTGCCACCTCTCAAGAATTACCTTATTTACAGGACCTATGCAAATATAACGAGTATTCTCATCTTCATAATGTATATGCTCCATTACAGTCTCGACAGCCTTTTCTCTCAATTTTTTGCAAGGCCAATTCATGAAAATAGGCTCAACAACCTTGTGTAGAGTTGCCCAAAGAATATCTTGCACGAATGGGTGAGGATAGTACAAGTCCTCCTGCACAAAAACAAAGGTAATCCTTTTGTAACTCTTACTTAACTCTAGCTCAATTAAATAGATAGTTGAATAGTAGAGAAATCAAATGCCAAGTCCTATTTGTAAGAGGTGTCAAATTATTCATGAGTCTTTACTTAATAGCTCAAGCTTATGGAAGAGTTAGTCCATGACATGCTACCAAAGCCCAGATGAACAAGTGATAGCCACTTTAATCATGAATGCCCCAATTATTTTAAATAGGTATCATATTAGGTATATTGTTCCAATTTCAAGCTCAAAGGGCTCTTGCATAAGGGAGCGAGTTAGAGATATAATTCACGTGTGCTTTCACTAAACAGAAATCCTATAATAAGTCATAGTGATGGACGAATATAGAGGGAGCAGAGTTTGTACTAAGGATACGAATGGCATTGCAATAAAATAGAAATCCTAGCAATGAGTTGGTTTTTGCAGTAGAAACACAAAGTAATACACTAGAATGTGGTAATAGCAACAACGTTCAGGTTCAGCTGATTCTAGTTGGTCCAGGTCAAACAATATTCATTACGACATTTTCATAGGACCAGTCATGCAGTTTCACTAACCTTTGCACATAAATTGCGAGCCTGATTCCAGTCTACATCATGGTATGGTACAGTAAAAAGCTCTTTTCTCAAAGATAATATTGTTGGTGTGATTGGACCAACAAACCTCTTTCCATACAAGTAGCACATTGGCAAATAGACCATCCGGCAGTGACACCACATCCTTCCTATAATGCGTAAAATGTAATTTATTTTCTGATGTAGGTAAAGAATGATAGGTATATCAAACAGCATTATCCAGTTAAGTGCTAGTTTTTCAAATGCTTTTTTTTTTTTATCAAAAGATTCCTTTTATTTAGTTATGCTTTGTAACTTGATATATTCTCATTAAGCAAGTTGAAATGGAAGAACAAGAACCTGGATGAAATGGAAGAATGTATGGAAGGAGCCATAACTCAGGAGGCAGGGGATTATTTCCGGACCATTCAAACACTCCAAGTACCTACCAACAATGACATTAGAAATAAATAAACCATAATGCCATGTCTATTGATAAATAAAATCATAAAAAATAAGGGTAGGATCTTTACTGAAAGCCACATCTTCCCCCAGGATGTTATATGAGTAGCACCACCATGCTCAAGAATCCAGTCACGTGCCTTCTCCATATCCCCTTCTCCATCATTCGGTCCCTCACCAAGCAATCTTAAAGTAACATAACTCAAAACAGAACCAAACATGGTGCTTGGACCTTCAATATGCAAACCCCACCCACCATCCTTATTCTGCAATTACATATAACCAATTAGAAAAACTTAAGATAGAATACCATATAGATTAGTTAGGGGGAAATTCTTACCTGATGATTATAAAGGTAACGACGCATTTCCTTTCTATGCTCGTCTGTTAAGACTGCATTGAGAGCCCCAGTGATAGACAGAGTAATTACCTGTTTTGACAAGTTCTCTCAAGAAGAGCTTATTGATTGAATATAATAATAATAATAATAATGTGAAAAAGAACTTACCAAGCCAGGCAAAAGAAACATAGGACCAGCATAATCACCAGGCCAATGTCCATCATGACTTTGAAGAGTTGAATAGAAATTCAAAGCTCTTGTTAATGTTGTTGTGACACTCTCTTCATTTACATCTTCAACATCTTTCACTCTCACTTTCGGTATCACTTCCTTCATCGGATTCTCTTTCGCAAACTACATAACAAATAAATAATAATGTCAGTGTATGTATGTATCCAATGATATGTTGTCACGTAGTCAATTGAAATGAAATGAAATGAACCTGAATGCGCATAAGAAGATCAGCGCTGTGTTTATGGGAGAATCGATTATCGCGAAAACTTTGACGAACGGATTCGATCTGTTCAAGATCTTGAGGCGATCCGGAATTAGGATCGAACTCCCAGAGTTGTCTACCGATGTGATTGTTTAATGTACGCAGCCATGGACTGCCTCCTTCTCCAACTTTCAGTTTCCACATTTTTGCTTTTCTCTTATGAAATTAAATCAGAATTTAGCATAAGTAGTGAAGAGTAACAAACAAACCTGTGTTTGTGTGGTTGATTTATAATTATAATTATAATATAATAACGTGATTTGGTTTGAATGAATGAGGAGAATCAAATGAACTGAGTATGACTAGGAAAGGAGTTGAGTTGAAAGAGAGAGCGTCTGTGTGTCCACTTCATTTAATTTACAACTGTGATTCATCCAATGGTCACGTGTGGGGCGGAGCTAGCAAAGCCAGCTTGCTTATTTCATTTCACTCATTTATTCATGCTAATTGCTTTACTAATCACTTTTACTTTTTGGGTGCGGATCACGATGCACTTGTCAAACTTCATTCATTCATATTCATGGCTGCATGTCTCTCTCATCGACCTAAAAATGCTTACTATTGTGTGCAAACCTTTCTTACCTTCTTTATGGCCCAATAATTAATACTAATTGGTTAGTGCATTGACTAATTGATATCAATATCAATCAGTTGCTATTAGTGTACATCAAGGTTTTGCAAATCGAGTGCTAAAATGTAAATTCACCTGAGTTTACGTTTTTAGGTGTTAAAATTGTATAAATTCGGAGATAAACTCGTTTTTTGATAAAAGTAGAAAGTTGGTCGAGTTTGACCCAGTTAACACGGCTTAAAATCGATAAAATCGGGTAAACTCGTCCAAGTTTGCGAGTTTACCTTTTAAAAAAACATTTTTTTTGGGCCGATTTTCAATTAAAATCCAATTAATTTTTAAAGCTCAGCACAATGTCATGTGTTATGAACGCGCAGCACTTCTTTTCTTCTTTTCAAAAACATACAACACAACATTTCTCTTCTCCTTTATTCTTTATAGTTCACCTTTATTCTTTAGAGTTCATGCTTTATTTTTTTTGGGTTAAATAAGTTTTCGTCCCTATAAATATAACGAATTTTGATTTTAGTCCCTATAAAATTAAACTGAATGTTTTCATCCTCAAAAAAAAATTTATTTTGTTTTTGGTCCTTAATGGATATAATTTTATTGTGTTTTTGACATTTTTTGAACATAATATGAATATATAAATGTCGAATATAATAAACGGACATAACATGGATACAATTTGAACATAAAAGAGTTATAATTTTGTCATTTATATGAACATAAAATGGCCATTAAGGATGAAAGACAAAATAAAAAAATTTGTGAGGATGAAAACATTCAGTTTAATTTTTTAGGGATTAAAATCAAAATTCGCTATATTTATAAAGACGAAAAACTTATTTAACCCGTTTCTTATATTGTTATCATCAAAATATAAAAAGTATGAATTGTATCAAGATCAACTTGTTTCCAACAAAAAGATGTATCTTGTTCATTCCCAACAACCTTCAAAGAAGTATACCATCCACTCAACCATATGTCAAACCAAATAAAAGTTTATCGTCCATTTCCAAATACCTTAACAATATTATTACCGAAAACCCAATCACCAAAACCATTGTCCGACCTTGCATCAACATCATGAATATAACTTTCCACCAGACAAATTTCATATTCGACCCTCAACATAATACACAAGTTTCCAATATGATGAGTTTTGGGGCATTTTTATTTATTTTTTTATAAAAAATTGTAACACAAAACTATGTTGTTTGGGTCTGTTATTTTTTTCTGGTTGGAAGTAAATTTTGTCAGTAATTTGAGGAAGCTCGAGTTTTTCAAAGTTTATACAAAAGTAATAGGATTAGGAGATCTGGTCTTCGAAGTGTGTGTTTTAGTGTAACAATATAGGCGTGTGATTTTTGGCACACCTTAGACTTATTTATCAATAAAATTATTTTTTCAGTTAAAAACCAATATGGGTCTACTTTTAGATCTTTTTCTTTAAGGTCTATATCTAACTGTGGAAATTATGAGTTTGTATCACTAACTTGAGGTCATTTACCGTTTTACTCAAACTAAAATTTCTCATAAGAGTTTGTATCACTAACTTAAGGTCATTTAACTCAAACCTCTGCACGTGTTTACCAATGGTGTATATAAATATGTGAATGAACTAAAATATCATTCTTTAACACAAGTTTATTTTGTACTACCAATAAAGGTTAAACTATGATAAAAGTTTTAGGATTTAACCATGGATTATTAGATATAAGTTATAGCATATCATCAGCAACAAAGAAGGAATAAGAAGCCGTGTACCTTGTATGTTTAGGTTCATGAACGATCACCATCAAATTATGAGAGGAATAACTACCCTCATTCCGTTTAGCGTTAGGTTTTCAGAGTAGTGTTCAAAATAGCTTAACCGTCTGATGGGATGACGTTTAAATAGCTAAACGGCTAAGGGCAGGGACCTCTCATTAGGCTTAGCTAAATGGTCCAACCCATCACGGTCCATTTAGAAAGAATAGTTCAACCACACATATTCATCATCTAATTAGTGTTTAACACAATAAACCATAATTTATATTATGACATTAACTTATAATAATTGATTATTGTCAATCCATAATTGATTAATTAAATAATTAATCCAACAATCTCTCACTTGGATGACAATACTCGATTACTAAAAGAATATAAAATTTCACTTGTCATAAAGAATTTTAATTTTAAAATTATATGTATGGTCAAAGCACTAATCATTCAAAAACGAGAAGTAAGCTTTAATGCTGCAGAAATTGAATCCGATAGGGAAAACAAATCATACAGATCAAATACTCACTTTTCTAACAAATGATGAATTTATAGTGACACATTTGAATTAAAAGGGTGTGTCATTAAAGAATGGCTCAAGCATTGAAAAATGCTATAACAAACTTCCACTAACCCAAAATATCGTAGACTTAATCAAATCATTATGAGTTACAATACTTATTTATATAAGTCTGTGGTTAATGGTTCTGCTAATGAGTTTTCAATTCCATAAAAGTCATATATCCACATGGGTATAAGAATAGTAATTACTTATAGGGATAGCCTATAAAGAGAGAGTAATCACATTTAGTCAAAATCAATAAATGATCTTTGACATTCAATTAATCCACGTTTTAGCAAAACATGTGACTATGAAAATCCATAAGAAAATATGAAATTCAAGAATCTCCGAAATGGATCAACATATACACTTAGTTTAAAGAAAATAAAATATGGATTAATGTGGCCACTAAAATGTCTATAATGAACGAACATTTATGATTATCTCAGTTTATAAGTACTTCAAGAACACAATATCATACTCGATAGGAGTATTGATATTATACATTGTACTTATTATTTATTACCTCATAAAATATAGAATGTTGGTAAAATAGAAGCACAATATATATTTGCATGCTAAGAAGTTATTGTGCATACTCCAACAAAATTGACTTAAGCATCCAATTATGATGCTCATTGAGATTGATAGAATTTTAATATATATCTCAATATAATAGAATGAGACTAAAGTTTAAAGTCTCTTAAGCTATGCCATATTTTATAGTGTGCACAAGAGTATATGGCGATGACGAGAATAATATTTTGTACACATTTCTCTTAATCTCATATATATATAAACAAGAATGAGACTATTTCTCATCTGAGCTCAAAGTATATAGTGTTGTGTACACACTCCCACTGATCCCACATACATATAAACAAGAGTAAGTGGGATTCTCATTAGTGATCATTGAAATATAGAACTATTTTAATAATTTAATATTCAACAGTGGGATACTTGATTACTAGTGCAAGATTATCAACATAAGTGGTTATATAATTTCAACTAACAGAGTTTCATGAACTCAACCACATA
>Ga0228710_1001782_pt1 | contig 33031 bp, 17 predicted proteins | sample MedpolnodulmetaG_FD_177995 | JGI IMG/M metagenome (GOLD analysis project Ga0228710, IMG submission 177995) | Root nodule microbial communities from Medicago polymorpha collected in Santa Monica, California, United States - pink nodules | ecosystem: Host-associated > Plants > Roots > Nodule... | reverse complement strand
AAGCTTCTGAACATAGCTTCTGAACTACCATCAGAACGTTCTGAACTAACTTTCTGATCTTCAGAGTTAGTTTCTGAATTCAATGTCCTTTGATTTCTTGTATCTTGGTATGATTTAAACCTTGTTCATGTCTTAGTAAAACACTCAAGAGCACAAGTTAAATACCAAGGAATTAATCAAAGTCCATTAATTCTTTAATCATATTGGTTTATTATCTTTAAAATTAATTAGGGATTTTGCCTCAACAATGACATGTTTAAATTGAATATTATGAATAAAATTTCTTCTTCTGCTTATATGTTGTGTGATTTTAATATTTGGCATGCACAACTCTGTCACGTTAACAAACGAATCATTTCTAATATGAGCGGTCTAGGTTTAATTCCAAAGTTACCATCTAATAATTTTGAAAAATGTCAATTTTGTAGTCAAACAAAAATAACAAAAGAATCACATAAATCAGTAACAAGAGAAACTGAACCATTTGACCTAATACATTCTGACATATGCGAACTTGACTAGAAACGGACAAAGATATTTTATAACCTTTATTGATGACTGCTTTGATTATACTTATGTGTATCTAATGAAAAATAAAAGTGATGCGCTTGATATGTTTAAAATATTTGTTAAGGAAATTGAAAATCAATTCAATAAAAGAATCAAGCGTTATCGTAGTGACAGAGGCACTGAATATTTATCACACACATCCAATGAGTATTATAAAGAGCTTGGAATTATTCATGAAACAACTATGCCTTACTCTCCTGAAATGAACGGTAAAGCGGAAAGAAAAAATTGAACCTTTACCGAATTAGTAGTTTCTATCATGCTTAATTCTGGTGCAGCGCCTCATTGGTGGGGGGAAATTTTATTGACTGTTAGCTACGTGCTAAACAGAGTACCCAAAACAAAGAACAAAGTTTCTCCTTATGAAATTTTGAAGAAAAGACAACAAAACTTGTCTTATATTCGAACATGGGGTTGTTTAGCCTATGTTAGGATTCCTAACCCTAAAAGAGTAAAACTAGCCAGCAGAGCCTATGAATGTATATTCATTGGGTATGCCTTAAACAGTAAAGCATATAGGTTTTATGACCTAAAAGCTAAAGTGATCATAGAATCAAATGACGCTGATTTCTATGAAACGAAATTTCCTTTTCTATCAAGAGATAATGGGGGCAATAGTGGGGGCGCAAATATGAACACTACACTTGATCACACTCTAGTAATCAGAGATAGTTATGAAAACATCCAATTAGATGTTATAAAACTTCGAAGAAGTAAGAGAGCAAGAACTGCTAAAGAGTATGGACCTGAATATGTGGTCAATACATTATAAGAGGATCCATTAAGCCTCAAGGAAGCATTATCTTCCTTAGATGCTGACGTATGGTAAAAAGCCATAAATGATGAAATGGAATCTCTACAGTCTAATGAAACATGGCACTTGACTGAACTGCCTCCAGTTTGCAAACCAATAGGTTGTAAATGGATTTTGAAAAAGAAACTGAAACCTAATGGAACTGTTGATAAATACAAGGCTCGCCTTGTAGGCAAAGGTTTCAGACAAAGAGAAAATATGGATTTTTTCGACACCTACTCACCAGTTACTCGAATCACATCCATAAGGGTACTAATTTCCTTAGCGGTTGTTTATAATTTAATTGTACACCAAATGGATGTGAAAACTGCTTTTTTGAATGGTGAGCTGGAAGAAGAAATCTATATGGAACAACCTGAAGGTTTTGTAGTCCATGGACATGAAAGCAAAGTCTGTAAGTTAGACAAATCTATGTATGGTCTAAAACAGGCCCCTAAGCAATAGCATGGAAAGTTTGACAACTAATGATTTCAAATGAGTTCAAAGTGAATGAAAGGGACAAATGTATTTATTACAAGTATGATAAAAACATTTGCACAATCATATGTCTCTATGTAGACGACTTGCTCATATTTGGGTCAAACATTCCTGCCATAAACTTTGTGAAATCATTGTCGAGTAACAACTTTGATATAAAAGACCTAGGAGAAGCTGATGTAATTCTTGGCATCAAGATTACTAGATCAGATAAAGGAATATTCTTGGGTCAATCTCACTACGTTGAGAATATCTTAAGGAAATCTAATTATTTTGATTGTAAACCTGCAAGCACACCTTATGATCCAAGTGTAAAACTTTTTAAGAACACTGGAGATGGTGTCACACAAATTGAGTATGCGAGCATCATTGGTAGTCTTAGATATGCCACTGATTGTACTAGATCCGACATCGCCTATGTCGTGGGTCTCTTATGCAGATTTACAAGTAGGCCAAGCAAGGAGCATTGTCATGCAATTGAGAGAGTCATGAGATACCTGAAAGGGACTATGACTTTGGGACTGCATTATAAAAAATATCCTGCTGTACTTGAAGGGTACAATGATGCAGATTGGAACACCTTGTCGGATGATTCCAAAGCGACTAGCGGCTATATATTTAGCATAGCTGGAGGAGCTGTTTCTTGGAAGTCTAAGAAGCAGACAATTCTGTCTCAGTCCACAATGGAATCTGAGATGATAGCACTAGCTACTGCTAGTGAAGAAGCAAGTTGGCTAAGATCCTTGCTAGTTGAGATCCCTTTATGGGAGAAACCGTTACCAGCCGTGTTAATTCATTGCGATATTACCGCGGCTATTACAAAGATTAAGAATCGTTATTACAATGGTAAGAGACGACATATAAGGCGAAAACATAACATGATTAGAGAGTGTATCTCTAATGGAGCGATTAGATTTGATTTTGTACGTACCAATGAAAACTTAGCTGATCCTTTAACGAAAGGACTAAATAGAGAGAAAGTCCGAGAAACATCCAATAGGATGAGACTAATGCCTATAGCTCACTGAGTGATGGTAACCCGACCTACATGACTGGAAATCCCAAGATTTAGGTTCAATGGGTAATAACAAGTCATGAAGTGATAGAACATGCTATGAGAAAAAGGCTATCGAAAGCATGATCCTGCAGTGAAAGAAGGATGAGTTAATATCAACTCTCAATGAGATCTATATTATATGTGAGTGGGGTACATATCTACAAGCGTACCCGTCATAGACTCACCTATACAAATGTGGAACCTAGGCCTGTCCTATGGAATTTCGAGGCAAAATTCCTAGAGCATTCATTAAAACCGAGATACACGTGCATGGCCTTAAACACACGGGCTTTTAGAATACACCTAAGAAAGGGTTTGTGTGTGGTTTCTATGTCTGAGATAGAGCTCAATGTTGTAAGCAACTCTTGTTAAATCAGAATACCTTCCGCTATGCAAAGGTTCAAGTTGTTGGCGACACCTTTGTTTACTAGCAAATCTTATGAAACGTTTTTTACATTATTTCTCGAAACCATTTTAAGGTCAAGCGGGGGATTGTTGGAACACTAGTTAAATCTAGTGAGAAAATTGGATAGAAAAACACAATGTAAGAACTAGTGTGTGTGACTTACAAAATGTCCCACATTGGTGAGCCACACCAACTAGCAAGTGTTTATATAAGGGAAGATTGACCTCCAAGGGTGTGCCCTTGGGGTACCCACGTTTGCGAACGGGTGAGCGCTTAGAAAAATATATATATCACGCGCGACGACGACGACGTCGTCCGTCTGACCAACCGGGCGGGTCGGGCGCGTAACAAATTAAATTGTTACGATCCGACCCGATCCAAAACGCGTATCCAGAAGTTTCCAGATATATTCAATTAAGAAACAAAAACACGTTTACTTGAGGATTAAGCTGACTTAATCCCCAAGTTACTCGTTTTTTTGTTACGAACTCTCCCTATAAAAGGAGAGCTCGCCCCACTCATTCTTTACACCAAAATTTACAGTTGATGATATTGGAACAAAATGTGTTTGACATTACCCTTTGAGTTTTGATGATAACAAGGTATTAAAAATTGTCAATTGGATATGCTAATATTTGTTCAAGTGTGCAGGACCATAGACAAAAATTTAGTGTCTTTAAATTCAAGCATAGGTTCTGAAGAACAAATGAGAGCAATGTAATCAACAAGAAGGAAGCTTGAAGCATCTGAAGAAAAGAGATTCTGAAGACAACAAGTTCTGAAGACAAGAGGTCATGAAGAAGCCGACGTCATCAGAAGCTATTCACCAGAAGCTGACGTCATCAGAGGTTCTGAAGATCATCAGGAGCTGGAGATCATCAGAAGCTGATAGAGTCAAAGCATCAAAGGCTGTTCAAGTGATTTAATCACACCTATCATTGCAGAAGGCCAGAAGAATGTAGCAACGACTAATTCAAAAGAATTTGAAGGCATTGGATGCTTATTCTTTGGAGAACGTTGAAAAGGGACAATTGTATGAAGTGTACAACCACTATCTCCACTACTCTGTTTTTGTGTCTGCTAGGACAAGAACAACAATTGTGCATGCACCAGTGTTCCTCCATACTTCGAATGGATTTGAAATTGCTCCTTCATCGGACAACAACCAAATCAGGCAATAGATCATTGGTGATTGGATCAAGCTTCAAACGACTCTTTTTTAATGTGCTGACAATCTACAACGTCTCTTTAACACCTCTATATAAAGGAGTGAAGACCAGAAGAATTGCAAGACTCGAACAACAATTTACTAGTGCCAAAACTGTACTGAAATTGTTCTACATCAAAGTTCACTTAGAATTTCTTAACAACTTTCATATCTTAGAAATTCTAGAGTCTTAAGAGTCTGTATCTGATTTGTATTGTGAACATCATTGATTGTATATCAAGTGTTCAACCTCAAACAAATTTCTTTGTAATTCTGTTTGAATAGAAGTCTCTTGCAGTTGTGCTTGAGCATAGGAAGTCTCTTGATTTTGTTCTTGAGCATAGGAAATTTCTTGCAGTTGTGCTTGAGTAGTTTGAAGTCTCTTGTTAGTTTTAGCAGTGAGCAGTTGTAATCAGATATTGCATTTTTAGCGAACTCTCCTTGGAAGTGCAAGGGGGACATGACTACTTCCGGTTTGTGGAAGGAACCTGCATAATTGCTTTGTGTCTTTCTTCTCTCTCTCTCTCTCTCTCTCTGTTTTATCCTCTGCAACTAGATCCTGAACATCATTTCAGAAACTGAACTCTATCAGATTCTGAAGTGTGATTTCAGCTCAGGAGAAAACGAAGAAAAAACTAACACAATTCAACCCACCTTCTTGTGTTTTTATCACCTTCAGATGATTTATGTGTTTTTCCTCTCTTCTCCCTTCGACTTGTGTTAACGAGTCATTCTTCTACTTCTACTCCTTTCTGTCCCTTTCGGTTTCGATTCGAGTGGTCACGTACCATATTGAGTGGTTTTAATCAAACGATTAATCCATGTTGAGGTATATATTCTCGAGCGATTACATACTGTGCAGTGCGTAATCGTAACAGTGATCTGGGCTGTTTTATCTTGGAGGCGGCGCGGTTGTTGGTCTACCCTGCACAAACTTGGGTAGTGTCGCGAAACGTCTTAAAGAGAACGACCTGGTCGTAACTCAATCCGATAATTCCTTTGGTAGATTTTTTAAAAACACGAATACAACAGATTATACTAATGAGTGTTTTATGATGCTGGTTACAAAATAGTTTTTTTTTATTTTTTAAATTAACATTTAAATTAAGAAATCGATTACTATATGAATCGACATCATGTCTATATTTACACATGCATGAATTTTAACTATACCCTAATACCATTTTATTATGTTAATTATTAAAACATTTTAAAAAAAATATTACGAGATATGATTGTGAGCACGTTGTTTTGGTGTGAACCGGGACTCCAAAGATTAATTTATCGAGCGGAATATGACCACAATGACAAAGTTCTTTCTCTAGAAACTTAACAATGTTGTATCTTAAGGTGCGTTTGTATTGAAGGTTTAGGAGGAAAATGGAAGGGATGATTTACTTTTCTTTTTTAAATTACAGACATTATAAAATGATTTTTAGAAAATTGAATTAACAACGTGATAAATGATTATATGATATTTCAAAAACACTTAATTTATTTAAAAAAAAATATTTGACATTGTTCGTAATTTAAAAATAAAAGTGAGCTCCCATCTCCCTTCTCCTCCTAAACTCTCAATCCAAACACACCTTTAGAGTTATATTCAAATTGAGAATCTCTAATTATGTTGGAAGAGATATCTTACATATTTATTCAAGTGTTATTGTATAGAACACGATGTTTAAGATTAAAATAAAAATGATTATTTAAAAGAAATAATTCTCTAGAATTTTTTTTTATTTGAAGTTAAAGTGTTTTTTTTCTTTACAAGAGTGATACTAACTTTTTTAAATACTCTCTCATCTACCACGCTCTCTAAAATTATTAAATTTTATTGTAAAAGAGAGTAGAACTAGTTAGTTAAAAAAGCTACTAAAATATATATATTTTTAGACTACAATTAATCCAAAGAATTAAACAAACACAATTAAAAACATAAATTTTTTTTTTTTTACATATAAAAACTATCCAGCACAGCAAAACATTCTTCTCATTGGTCCAAAACAATAGAGAGAGAAAAATGAAGAGAGAAAATTAGAATATAATATAAGTATGAGAGAGAAAATTGTCAAAAAGTTGTAATAAAGTGGTCGTACAAATATCATTTCTCTTTACTTATTTATAGATGTAAATGAAATGACAAACACCCACCTCAATTGAAATTGTCCAACTAACAATATGAACATATCAACTAAGTTAAGCCATATACACCACTCCACGTTAAAACACTTAATGTGTGTGTATTTTAATGTTAGACAAAAAAAGAAAAATAAACTTTTGGCCTAAAATAAAAAGAAGAAAAATAAACTTTTGATTTTTATGCAATGACAAGTTAATTAAAACTAAAATAAAGCCAAACCTATCACATTGTATTATTGACATACTTTAGCCAAAAACTGAAAAAAGGAATATTATTATAGTGTATACCATATGGTTCATTTGAATGCATGAACATTTTAGTCATTACAACTTATTAAAAAAGCTCTTTTTTAATTAGAAATGCAAGGACATAAAAATAAAATAAAAAAACCAAACCTATCACATTATATTATTGACATAATAATTTAGCCAAAAATTGAAAAAAGGAATATTCTTGCATGTTCAATGAATGGACATTTAAGTCATTACAAACTTATCTGAATAAGCACTTTTTTTAATTATAAATGAAGAAGAACAACACAAGTGAAAGAATTACAGTGCTGACATCACACTTCACTCCTTCAACTTCAATGGCTTCCGAGAAAGAAGCTGCTCTTGCTGCCACTCCTCCTCACGCTGATTCTCCCACCATGTATGCTTCATTCTTCTCTTCTACGTTCATTTTCTCTTTCTCATATTGTTCATTTTTTCATGGGTTTTTCAATTTTTCTCATAAAGTTTCAATTTTTTCTGTTTCGGTTTCTGGGTTTTTGTTTTTGGATTCAGAAAGCTTAAAAAGGTTGCATTTTTATGTAATTAGGGTTGTTGGGTATTCAAATTTTTAGCAATTTCAATGTCTCGTAAAGTTCCAATTTTTTCATGTTTTGATTATTTGGGTTTTTTGTTTTTAGGATCAGAAACCCTAAAAGGTTGCATTTTGATGTAGATAGGGTTAATGGGTTGGGTACTTGAATTTTAGATTTTTTGTTTTTAGAATTAAGTCAATGTTAATGTTGGGAAAATGAATTGTTTGAAAATTTGTGCTTTTTTAGTACTATTTTGTTGCATGTACTATAAAGATGTGTGTTTGATTATTGATGAGACTCACTTTTGAAATTGGTTGTTAGATTTATTTTACTTTGGTTCTACATTTGATTGGACTTTGATTAGTATTTTTGAATGTGGTAATGGTGGTTTTGGTGCATACGTCCGAAATGATTTGAAATGCCAATGGTTGTAGGGTTTTACATAGCGGTTGCGGTAACAATTGTTATTGCTCCGTGATCGTAGATATTGCGGAGAATTGTGGTCAAATGTGACCTCAATTGTGGCCGTGTTGCGGTTTTGAGAACATATAAAACTGTTATGTCACGGCCTAGCGGCCGCATTGTGGTTTTGGCAACATATGAAACTTTATGTCGCGGCCTAGATCATGGTCACAAACATTTATTTAAAACTCCGGGTTCTGCCTACTTGTGTTTGCATGTAGAAAAAGATACTTCGGTTTTTTTGAGATTTTTTGAAGTGCATATCATTATTATTGTTTATATTATACTAATCTGAATGCTATATTCTGTGATGCATAGATTTGACAAGATCATCAACAAGGAGATTCCTTCTACTGTGGTTTATGAGGATGATAAGGTACTTTCTTATGTGTGATTGTAAATAGTGTGATAATGTACTGCTTGATGTGTGTAAACCAACCTGTGTTGTCAACCACGGATCGTGGAAAATAGCAGTATGTTCAGATTCTTCTACGCTGCAGTGCCATAGCACTGCTGTCATAGTCGCTATTTGACCACACTTTGTACTAAATAGCGTACAACAATAGTGATCTGTTCAAATTCTGCTACGCTATCATGCTATAATGCCACTATTTGACAACACGGGTGAAAACATTATCAATCTAGATTTATGTCGAAATTCCATTGTTTGTATTGTTATGTTTCTTATTAATCTCTTGTTTTATCAGTTTTAGTGGAAGTTCAACCAAACTCACACACGTGTCTGTTTCTTTACTGTCTAGAATCTAGACACTTTTTTTATGTGTAAAAATGCAAACTGTTCAAAAGATTTTCAAGTGTGTCTCCACATTAAAGTTTTAATGGGTTGAAATTATGCTTTCACTTTAAATTTATTCAAATCCTTGTTCTTTTGAAAAACAAGTTCACTTTGAAGAAGCGTAGTCTTAGCTTCGTTTATAGCTTTAACTGTTGCGAAAATAATTATGTTTTATAGACCTAATTCTTGAGAATAATTTATATTTTTACTTTTTTGTGTTTTAAGTCATGGGATTTATATCAATTTTTCCCTCTTTTGTAAGGTTCTTGCCTTCAGGGACATACAACCTCAAGGTCCTGTGCACATTCTAGTCATTCCCAAAGTCAGAGACGGGTTGACTGGCATATCCAAGGTAACTTTTAGCAGCTCTTTCAGTGTCCATAGACATTTTGTTGTACCAAATTTTCATTCGAAAAGAAAATCATGCAATTGCAATTGTTTACCCCACTGTTTTTATGCATTAATTATTTTCTTAAACACAAATTATTAGCCTTTTTAATTTCATTTACATTTTGATGTAAAGTTGTGTTCTTTCTTGTCTAGTATATATGGAGAAAATGATAGCTTTCGTTTAGTATTAGTCTGTCGATACCATAAAATTGTTTTGAATAAAAAGATTGTTCAGCTTGTCTCATCTTGCAATAACAGTGACGCTTTTTGAACTTTGAAGTGCTATCGCTTATTGTCTTGTAAAGTTGGAGTTATGGATTCACTGCATCTTTTTCGATCTGATCTTTCTTAAAGAAATTACTTCCTAAGCTATTTTGAAGTTATTCTTTCATATTGTTTATGCTGATGTTAAAAAATCCTTGACTGGAACTGATACCTTATCTTTATTTAAAGTCTATAGTGTTTTCAAATACAAATTATTTTGTTATAAAACAGGTTCATGATGTCGCTTCATTTTCCACAACCTGAAATTCGGTGTAAAATCAATCATGTTTGGCCTCTATTTTAGTATGACAACTTCGAGGCTATTTATGCCTTGATAGTTCTTTTTTTTTTTCTTTTCCGTATTGATCACGGCTTTAGCATGCTACAACTCTTTATTAGTTACTTTTAAAGGAATCAATAATACCGAAAGAACATGTTTTTAAAGTTTATATCGCATTATGAGAATGTTATATATTATTCTCAAGCTCAATTTCTGGGAAATGTTTCTCCAGGCTGAGGAGAGGCACATTGACATTCTTGGCCGACTTCTTTACACCGCTAAGCTGGTTGCCAAACAAGAAGGTCTTGACGATGGCTACAGGGTTGTAATTAATGATGGACCAAAAGGATGTAAGTGTTATTATTATTATTATTATTATTATTATTCGTGACAGTACTTGAACTTTGATGAATAACATCATTTTTTTCTTGAGTTGTTGATTCTTGAGTGATTTTCTAAATCATATATTGAGTTCGATTGTGTTTTTTAACAGGCCAATCTGTTTACCACATTCATGTGCACGTTATTGGCGGCCGACAGATGAACTGGCCACCAGGCTAAAATGTAGGAAAGGATTTACAGCGAGCTGTCAGGAATCATAGGACAATAATACTCTGATGGCCGTGCTATCTTTCGATTATGATTTAAGTAACTAATAATTTGATACATGGTATTTGAAGCTTCTAAGATTATTACTTTATATATAAGTATTTTATGTGTTTAATCTGTTGTTGAATTTAGGTTAAAACTAAGTATCGAAGTCGTTTTTATAGATTGTGATTGCTGTTGGTTGTTAAGATTTCACATCGATTAGAGATATGGCTAAACTAGTCTTTATAGGCTCGGACAATCCTCACCATTTAAGTTAACTTTTAGGATTGTGTTAGTTCAGGGCATGAAGGTTCCTTAAGATCCCATTTGTTATGCCATCTATACTTGTTCTAGGCTTCTAGTTTCAGATGTTCAGGACTGTATCATGTTATGCAGCCGCAATATTGCGGTTGCGACATTGCCTGCATCTCACCATAAATCACAGTAAAAACCGCAGCAAGCGTCCATTGCAGTGTGATTCTAAATCACAGTAAAAACCGTATCACAATAACGTAACATAGTGGGCGCAACAGACGCATCTCACCACATCAGGCCACGGCGGACCATGTAGTTCTCAGCCAAATTATTTTTTTATGTTCCTCTTTTTTAATGAATAGATTTAGATTGTATTTTAAAAGGATCAGATATGTTTTAAAGCTTGGTAGAGTCGATAGAGATAAATACGCGGCAATGACCACAATATGTATCGCAACAGCCGCAATAGTGGTTGCAATCGTATCCGCGCTGCAACCACAATTTAAAGCCCTAATCCTAAACTTGATATGGGTAAGTTAGTTCTTATAAGACTTGTCAATTTGTCATTTCTAAGATGCTAGTGGCATCAATTATTGTGGGTGGGAATTTAGTTGTGTTCATGTGACTGAATGATTCATTGTCCAAATATGTTGCCTAATAAATGAGAGGGTACAATAAGTTACTAAAAGAAGAAAAAGCTAATAAAATAGTAATTGTGGTTGTCAATGGTAGTTGATGTTGTTTGGTTGTTTGTTGAGCAATCCATCTGCTTTTCTCTAATCTCAAAACATTACTTGTTTTGGTTAATCTTTTTATTTAAATAACTCAAGTTTATACACAATTAGTTATTTAATCATTTCGGTGAAAAAATGAAGGTGCGATCATACTGGTACTAATACATCGAATTTCATCAAAATTTTGCAGTTAAACATATTCAGGTGACAATACATCGAATTTCATCAAAATTTTGCAGTTAAGCGTGTTTAGACTATAGTAGTGTTCATGGACTTTCAGAAAAGTCTCTATTTTGTTTTTCTTTCACTAACCTTAGAGAAAAGGGCATTTAAGTATATTACTGCAGAGGGAGAGTATATTGGCAATTAATTGTTTTAGGATTATCTAAATAAAAATCTGTTTTGAATACATGATAACCTAATTATAATGATGGACAAAAATAAGGAATGAGGACCAAAATAGGTCTTTGCTTCAGATGTTTTTTTAGCCTAAAAGTCTTCTCTACTTTGGATTAAAACAACATCCTTTCATCCTAAATTTTTTATAAAAAAAAGGAACGAGGAGTGTAAATAAAAAAATAATTTCATATAACTGCGATAAATAATAAGGACTTGTATTCACCACTACCCCTGATGTTAATGGATCCTATAATTGTTACATAGATCCGCTATAAATGAAGGGAATCCTAACCCCACTATGTTGTGCACCGGTGCGGTGCGGCCACCGTTGTATACAGATGAATACATACCAAAATAATGAAGTAATACTGTTGTATTTTGTCTGTCAATTGAAACCTTGCAATAAATAACCGGCAATACAGATTATAACACTGTCATATTATCAATCAAGGCTTGAGAATGAAAAGTCACTCTCTTATATTCAAAGAAGATATTTTTGAAGGGAAGATAGTTGATAACTATACATATTAAAATTCATGGAATAATAAAAAAAATCAAATACTTCAACCTAGTAGTACATGAGGACCATGCAAAAAAAAAAATTTATTGAGGGAAGGACCATGCAAAATTTATTTAACATAACAATTTTTTTTCTCATAAATAATAAAAGGGACAAGGTATTGAGATTCCCAACAACCCCAACTACTAATGTTGCACTATGCCAAATTTTCTCAAGTGATATTAATGAAAACCAAAAACAAAACTAAATGAGACAAGTTATCTTGTCTACATGCACATTTTTCATCAATTCATAGTTGGCAATAACACCATTTCTCTACACATATAATAGTATATAATCAAAGCTTATACACATTTATCTTTCAAAGTAAATTGAAGGTATTTGCTTTCATAGTTTCATTCTCCATGCCTCATGGCTTCTCTTGTTCTTCTTCTATCTTTTCTAGTTAGAAATAAAAACCAAGAACATTCCATTGTTTCTTCTACCTCCTTTTGCACTATTAAAGATGATTCATGTTTGAATGCAAGATGGACACAACAAAGAGAATGGAGTAACTATGAAAGTGAGTTGGAGAAGAATTTGGAAGAGAATATTTTACAAGAGTCAAAAGTTTGCATCTATTTGGTTTAACCAAACCCTAGAAATGTGAGTTATTGGTTCATGGTTCATGATGAATAATGTATAAATTTTTATTTTACTTTATGATTGTAGTAATTTAAATAGTTTTATATGTATATCTATTGTGTTTAATTTATGTCATCTTTCTACTTATCAACTCCCTTTTGTTCTATCTCCTTCCTCTCCCTTACTTTTAGTTGTAACTTGTGTATATTTTTTATCAAGATTTTAATTCACACTTTGGTTGGCATCATAATTCTTGATAGTGTTGTGAATTACTGTCAAATGATGTTGACACAACCTCAGTCATAGTTGTATTAGAGGTATATAGATATTAAAATTTATGTCGAATTCTAAAACCAGCATTTTTTTTGGGGTAATATATATGTTGTATTATAAAAATATACGTTGAATGATCTGCCGAAGAATCTAATTGGCCACCTTTAATAGGATCTTTCCTCCAACCATATTTTTTTCATCCATAAGCCTCGAAACCGATACCTTGTTTAAAAAGGTTCAAATCTAATTCCATTCAGACGAATATAACGTTGATAGCGGCACTTCCTTTTTTTACAATCATATTGAGCTACATTATTTTGCAAGCTCTAATATATGGTAAGGTATATTACAAGTATATCATATATAGTATAAGAGCACTTATGAATTTCTTTACACAAAAATAAATAACGAACTTATAAATCCATGGTTTTGAAGTTTCTGATCAGTTAAGTCATGGTTTTGAAATTTCAAACAATATAATGTAGAAAACCACTTATGTTTTTGATATGGCAAAAACCACTTTATTTAGCCATTGTATTCATAATAGGTGGTTACTTACTTCAAAAAAAAAAAAGAAGGTGGTCCTCATGGCACCTACTATGGTGGTCCACCATAAATGCAACCTCACTTTAATCATCTAAAATTTTAAAGTTGTACAAAGTTTCTAATTGAAGCTAGTCTTTCCAATTCTTTTAGTTTTATTGTTGGTTTATGTGTTTTTTCTAACAACAGTTAGTTTTTGAAATCTATGGATTTTGCAAGGCTTCCTTTATTGTCATTATACCTTGAAATCTATGGATTTTGCAAGGCTACCATAATACCTTAAAATGAGATTGTGGCTGCACCATGTATGTGGTAAATTTTATATAAAATAGTGATGACTAAGAAGGTGATTTGAAATAATTTGTAGTTAAAATATTTTGGATCATAACTTTGGAGTTTTGATCACTAAAGAAACTAATCTAGCTTATCTTGAGAGTAATAAAAATAAGGTATCTTGAGAGTAATAAAAATAGTCGAGCATTAGGTGAAATAGTGAAGACTAAGTGTTTATTTGATATCGCAGCGAGTTGAAAAAAATCATGTTAGCTCATCTTGATAGTGCAAAATAAGCATGATACACTTTGTAAATTCAACAAAATTATGATAACATTGTGATTTTGTTCAATCAACCTCGATAGCAAAAATACCCAAATCAGTGTTTGAACAAAGGTGAGTTGAAATCCAATTAGTTTATACTTTATACATAGTCTATAATTTTCAACATTTACCAACTAAATGATTAGTTAAAATGCAAAAGCTTGACAAGCATAATTTAGTAGCATTAGTTACATAATTTCAAATAAAAGTTAACAAACTACAGTATGAGCTACATATATATACTTACCCTAGTGAGTTATTTTCAGAGGGTTGGTTCTCACTCTTACCTTCAAAACTCTCAAAATAAAACACTTCAACACACCAATCATTAAACTGATTCCTATGATAAGCTCTTTTGTGACTAAACAACTTATTTCCAAATCCATTTTTCTTCTTCAATGTAACAAGTGATGATGACCCTTTCTCAGCTTCTTGAACAAGGTTGTGAAATTCCCTTGGCCCTCCTGAAGGAATTCTAGTAATCCTCAAAGGATTCTTCCCCATGATTCTCTTTTTATCATTGATTTCTGAAGTAATACGATCTGGTATAGTGAATGTGATTCCAAATTTTCGTGGTCTAGACCTTATAGTACAAAACCTCAAACTCATTTTTTGTTGCATACCACAATACATTATAAGCTAGGTGTGACATTTATATTATACTAGTAAAGTTTCCGGTCAACAAAAGTTGGTCTTTCCCTTCCTTCAAAAAAAAAAAGTTGGTCTTTCCCTAAAAAAAAAAGATAATTCATATTCTATAAGAAAGTTGAGTCATGATATTTTTGTTTGTTTTAATCCTGTGGTTTCCAAGAGAAGAAGACCAAGAAAATTTAAAATTTATTCAAAGGTAAATAAAAGTTGATCAAATATTGTTCCAATTTAAATATAAATTTGAGTTCTTCCGAACAGTTCGTCTTTAACCAGTAATTATTAGTTACATGAGTTTAGTCACTTGGTTATGTGTAATAAGTATAGGTATTTTATAAATATTAAAGAAGTCAACATAAAGTAGAGGTGTAAAGTTCTAAGTTATTAGGTGAATATTTAGAGAAAAAAATACATATAAATCTTATCATTATGATAATTAATTTTAGATTAGGTGGGCTGAAGTAGCTTTTACTGTAAGGAATTAGCCGTGGTATTTGCACTTTCATATTTAAAATGGGGCAATTAATTAGTGTATTGGGTATAAGTATGAAGTATGGTATAAGTTTTCAAATTCCAAAACAATGGATCTCTCCATCCAAATTACAATGGGTCTGATTATTCTAGTTTTAAATTTAAATAAGCAAAGTACCACCGACAAGTGGTATGAATTGAAATTTCATCTTTATGATAATAACAAATTTTCTGACCAAGTGAATAAGTGATATCTTAAACTAAAGTAGTAAATGAAAAAAAAAAAACACACACACAATCAAATATGAATTTAGTTGAAGAAGGTGCCACAATACAAGATTGATAAGACAAAGGGGATTCACCTAAATGATAACAACATCTTTAATGGTGAAGTCTTAACCATTTAAGACTCGGTATCTAATAGATATTTCTATTGGAGAGAAATTTTTTGGTGTCTCATAGGACCCAGAGTCTCATTTAATACCTCCAATTTTAAGTGAGATCCATGCCTTTTTAAAATTAAAAAATTGATATGTAGTGATATAAAGTTGTTCATAGTTGATTTGTGAGTCTCATTTAAAATTTTTTTTTGAGATGCTGAGTTGGAGGGATTGAATGCTTATTAAATACTACTATTAAAAAATTATAAATGAATGATGTGTACACGTGAGACCCGTTCAAGTACTAAAAAATGGAAGTCTCCATTGTAGATGCTAAAAATGTCATTGGTAAGGATCAATTATGATTCCAATCCAAGAACTAAAGGAGAGTCATTCTCATCACTAATATTCACATTAGAGAAAATTATAATAGTCAAAGTTCACACTCGCTCGACGTCTTTAATAAAAAATGAAGAATAATTTATCATTTTATTAAAATTTATTAAGAAAAATGCATATTTAAACTGAATCCATATTAGACGTCTTGTATTTTTTGTTGTTAAGTTAAAATACAAATAACTTTTGGATACATATGCTTTGTTCCCTCACCATAAAAAGCAACTGTAATTACAACCACAACGTTGGTGTTGTAAGTTAGGTTTTTTCTACATTACCCTTCGATAAATTAGAGGTAATTTAAACTATTTCATTAAATTGAATCTCTCAACACGACTAGGTCATGACCCTACACATTATGGTGAGACTTGGAAAAAGAGGGACTGTTTTTATGGAGAGGTAGTTTCCCTTAAGTAAACCCACCTACCTATTACATCCCAAAAGATTAGCCACCAAATTGGCTTTATACCATCAACTTTTTCATCACAATTTCAGGAAACCATTGAATTTCATTCTTTATATTGTTTAGGAAAGATATAGCATGCATGCATGTACCTATAAAATCAGCAAGTTAGGTAGCTAGTAGGAGTCCTCTTCACTTTAAATCCAAAAGTTTGTCTCCTCTAATAGTGGATGGGCTTGTACTTCTAAATAGTATTAATGTATGATTGTGTCTATTGTATGTGTGACTTTGATGATGATAACAATTAGTGAAAAAATATTTAGCTTTTCCCCAATTCACGATGGTGAGCTAGAATCCACTTCCCCTATACACCACATGATGCCCATATATTGTGGATAGCAACGTGGTTTCATTTGAAATCAAATATGGTCCTGCTTATAACTGTGTCATGTAGTTGTTAAAGAGACCTACGTTGCATTGCACGATAGATGACCTCAATAAGTATTAATCTTTTGCGGTACTCATCATCTTACAATTCGATTTTATAAGGTTATGTTAGGCTCAACCATAAATTTTAAGATGGTATTGGAGTCTGTTTTATGATCTCTTGGATTACCTCCTATTAGATTTTTGTTATCAGATCACCCACAATTTATATCCATGCATCAAACCCAATAGTGTTGGACATGATGAAGTGTGTTAAATAGACTCACATTAGATGAGATATGACTTGAACAAATATTTATAATTTAAATAGTTATCACCTTACAAACCTCTTTTATAGGGTTATGTTATGACCAACAGTGAACTTGGATCGAATTCTATACTCAATATTTGAAGGCTTGTGGTCCGTATAAATATGCACATATCAAAGGGTAAAACATTCTTTAATTATGTGTCGCATAAAATGTACTTCGATTTACATATTTCATCAGACGCCCTTAAATATTGTGAAGCAATTAGAAAATAATGATCAAGAATTGCCTCAACTTTTTAACAAGATAAAATTTCTTAAAAAAGTTATATAATCATCATGTTGGAGATAACAAGTGCACGCCAAAAGCTGACTTACACGTACACGGATCTTTGATAGAACATGCAAGAACACACTAAAAATAAAGTAATATAGCAAAAATAAAATTTCACGTGGTTCATTTTTAAAATAAAAAATGGTGGTTCGACATCCCTTGTTTACGGACTAGGATTCCCTACTGTAAAAGCAGCACGCAGTTTTACGCTGTAGAGAATCTTGATCATTGATTTGTGATCCGACGGTTCAGATTAAAAAATCAATTTTACACGGTAAAACAATCTCAACCGTCGATTAGAGATCGTACGGCCAAAATCTGTTACAGCGTCCTACTGTAACAGCACCGAATCCATATCCCTTGTTTACATCCATAGAAATCTCTCAACATAATATATTTGCTATCTCAAATATTATTATTGTAACTCAATCCTAAATTGTGTATCACCCTACAATATTAGTCTCACTCAAGAGTTAGAAATTAAAGAATGATAATGATATTCACATCCCACATATTAAATGGTCACCTACACAAATATCAGTCTATACATAGTTTTCCTCTGACTTTAAACATACTCCCACAAGTAAAAGGTGAGATTGGATCCCTCGAATTAGCCGGTTCTTAAATCACATATATAGTTTTTTTATTAAAATGGTCACCTACTCATATCTCTCTAGTACATGTCATGACTTTCATTAATGTATATAACTTAGTGAACATTAATTGTCCTTATAAGTATATGATTGTGTGATTTTCAAGTGCCAAGATACATTCATCCATCTCTTACAATGTACATCTTACATTTCTATCCATTTGAATTTATTTAGAAATTTTAATTGATTTCCTAACGCAAAAGATATTGGTTGTATCAAGAATTAACATGTGAAACATACTCAATTGATTCCAATTTTATAAACTATGATTAAGTTCACTCAATAAGTATGAAAAAAGGTGTAAAAGGACTATATATGCTTAAAAAAAAGATTATATATGAGGATCGTAGCCCCCTTTCGAAAAAATAGGAGGACTGTAAGTTCACTTAGGATTGTTCTTAAGTGAAGTTTATTAATTGCTCGAGTTCAATGACTTGATTTTTCACTATTGATTTTTGAAAAACAAAAAACAAACCTTATGTATCACAAAAAACATTTGTAGTGGTGGTGGTCTCTTGGCACTCTATCATGGTAGGTTTTGTTGGGTATTCCAGCATTGTAGCTTGTGTGGAGAAGCCCTCTATCTCAAAAAGATCAGAACTTGAATCACTAGCTACATCTTCATCCTTTACATTTGACTTTGGTGAACTTGTTGGTTGAAAAACTTGCAAGGTATCACGTGCCTCCTCTTCCTTTTCTTCTTCATGATCATGATCATCATGATCATCTGTTGTCAACTTGTCTTTTGGTATTTTTTTGTGATTCACATCACTAATAGTAACTTGATTTTGTGAGAGAGTTTGAATTGGAGGTGTTGGTAATGTAGTTGAACTTGAGGCTTTTGATTTTGAAGTGTTTTCTTTGACTTGCAAAGAATTTTTATCAAAACAAGAACATTTTCTTCTTATAAGAGATATTGGTTTTGACAATGATGCTTTGATTTTCTTGTAAAGATCAATAAAAATGTTACTATGAGAAGGGTTTTTCTTGGAAGGTGAAATTGCATTTGTAGTAAGGTGAGAATATTTCAAACCAACAAGGTTGTTTGAAGAAGTAGAAGAAGACTTTGAAGAATGTGTTGTTGAAGTTGTAGCATGGAATGATGATGATGATGAAATAGAACAAGCATGTGAGTATGATTTTCTTGTCTTTGCCTCTTGATTTAGTTTGTGTTGGCTACTTGTGATAAGAAGAGGAGAAACATTATAGTTGTTGGAATCAAGATCATGAGATATGCATCCACTACTAGGTTCTTTAGTAGCATGATGTGGTTCACTTTTCTTTAGATCCATGTTATCATGAATTCCTCTTTCCATTTTTCTCACTCTTTTTTGAGTTATTTTAAACTAAAGATTTGAGATGATGCATTTAATTAATATTCTTTACGCTTCTATATATTTAAGTAGGAAAATGTTTGGTGGACACGCTATGTAGATGTATACACCTTGAAAAAGAAAAGAAAAAGAGAGTGATACGATAGAAAGAGAGAAATATAAATAAAATGTGGTATTGAATTAATGTTTGAAAATATAAGAAGTAAGTATATCAATGTTGATTTAGTGTGGGGCCAACATCGTCAAGAAGATTTTGGATGTCAGTGTGAGTTGAAAAAATCATGTTTTTTTTTTTTTTTACAAAAATAAACGACATTCATTTAAATTGATAGAGTACATCGATACAATGAAAATTCTCTAAAAACAAAAAGGATGAATCTGTGAACAAACTTACAACATCCATGTTAATAGCATAAAATGACAAAGTACTAAAGCCTACACATATGACTATATTTAGGTCTCCGGAATACCCATGTCTCCGGATCTACAACGTTGATGACTCCAAAGTAATTGATTTGATCTGCACTAGATCGAAGCTGATCTAACAATCTGAATCGAACAAATATCTGAACGAAACAGGAAAGACAAACAACGTCGCACAAAGACGACGAACAAAATAACGTCGCACTAAGACGATGAAATAAGGAAAGAAAAAAACGAAATAGATGTGAAAATCACTTATTTCAATAACAGGGAAAAAGAAAAACGAGTTAGAAGAGTGATTTTGGGTCAAAAATTGACCCTAAATCACCCCTCTTTAGTGGATAAAGGAGAAGAAACTCGGATTTTGGTGATGGCTCACAAGAGAGAAGGGGGAAAATAATGTTATTTTATCATTAGAATACTATCATTCTTGCATTTCCTCCTTAAAAAAAAAAAACCATTCTTGCATTTTTTTTAGGGATCATTCTTGCACCTTTTTATTTGCTATATAATTTGTTCTTGATAAAACAATTTATTATAAATCAAAGTAAACCTCCCCTAAAAAAAATCAAAATAAAACTATTTAATTTGCCTAGGGTAGACAGTAAATAAAATTTAAATAAGATGCAACACCAACATGAACGAACAATATTGGCATGTTTTAATAGATGAGATGTCCTAAAACACACTTTTTAATACTCATTTTTCAATACATGAATTTTTATTGGTTAAAATTTGAATGGATTCCAACAAATCAGATGAGTTCCAAATAAATTTGGTGAGACTTGCGTGAGTTTTAACTAATAAAAAAGGTGCTGAAAAATATGTGTTTAAGAATGTTCATAAAATTATTCTTAGTAACTCATTGTATTAGGGTTGAACCTCAATTTATCAGCCGTTAGTCAATCAATTGTTCTTTTTTATTTACACTTTTTAAAATATATTTTTATTTGTCATATATGTTTCAGCTATGATTGAATCGATTGAACAAACAAAACCTCGCATGACTCAAAAGTTTGACTAGTGCGATCTTCAATCCGATTTTTAAAACAATTGGTCAAACATCATGAGGACCACATCTATGTGGGGTGTCTTAGGACTGTGCACTAATTTATCTTGACATCAATCAAGTAATAAAGGAAAAAAAAGAAGTTTCACACACACATTATTATGCATAGAAACCTCTAAAACCATCCACAAGAGAGCACCCCGATTTAAGTGCTTAAATGGGACACCTTTGTCCACATCACTCATTTTACGATAGTACTTATTAAGCACCAAATTTCTCCAACCTAGCACCACAAAAGAAATTACTAAATAGGTCCCACAAATAATTCTATAACATGACATTTCAACAAAAATTTATTTATTTTATTATGATTTATTAAATAGGGTCTGAAAAAATGAAGAGAGAGAGAGAGAGTGCTTCCATAGTCACCCTTCTTCATAGGCACCCAAATATTATACTCCACAATGGGGGTGCCTATTTAATATGGTGCTAAATAGGTGAAGCACCAACCATTGTGGATGGCCTAATGTACAAGGATTATTATTAATTGTTGAAATTTTTTTAGCACTCATTTAAAATTTTGTACGATTTGTGTCATTTCTTCAACAATTTCTCCTTTGCTTCTAATTGACGCACTTTTTCTGGTCTCAAATATAAACAAAAGTTAAGTCAACAAAAATTAATGTATTTCATTCAAAATTTAAACTAAATACATCCACTTTATTGACTCAACTTTTGCTTACATTTACGGAATGGAGTATATGGTTGGAGGGTATCCCTGAATTCTTTGCATAATCCCATCATTAGACCACACAAAGCTAGAGGTAGTAGTGTTTCTTCTTTTTATCCATCATTGCCTAAGGCTAATTTGTCTCTTCTTCTCCTATCTTCAATGGAACAAATTCCCAACCTATAATATGTCTTGTTGCTTTCTCAATTAATGAACTCAATTATACAAAATATTTATTTATATAAACTTTTATTCAAAATGATGTTATCTATGCAGAAATTATTATGCCAAAGTTATTATGAATATGAATATATTTTTTTAAAGAATGGATATCTAGTGAATCATAGTTATATAATTAGAAAAGTAAGATTTGAGAAGTAAATATATAGGGGGGCCATAATTAGTAGGGTTTTTCTTTCCGTCATGGTTCTTTTCCATTTATAAGATTTCAACTCAAGATTTCGCTTAAAGATAGAGAGAACCGAGTCCACCTTTAATCAGATAAAAAAAAATTATTGTTAGTTGAAACATATATTATTTGGTGAATGTGATAAAATAGAAGCGCAACAGAAATGTGGATATATTTCAAAAAGTGAATAACAAAGCAAACATTGTAACCTAATGATGGTATATTAGCAGAGTGAAATCTCAGCTAATAATTAAGTTCCTTGTTGTTACTATTTAAATTTATAAGTAGTCATTGAATCACTTTCATTGGTTTCTAAATTCATGAGATGTGACCAATTAGGTTCATGAATTTGTTGGACGTTGATATATAAATTTGATAATTTTCTTGACTGATTTGATAAATTTGACTTGAAATTAAGAAATTGACAAAAAGCTTGTATAGAATTATAAATTATTGATCTTCTTGGTTCGTATGTCACTTTCTCCTTCCTTAAAAAAATGTCACCTTCTCCTAGTAAATGTTTCAAATTAATTCCTTAAGTTTTTTTTTATAAGAAAATTAATACTTATGAATGCAAATAAGTATATTTTTTAATTCAGCTATCGACTAGTGATCACACATACTAAAATAATATATACCGGGGAAAAGAAAATGTGACACACAAGTTCAAACTCAGATTCCACGTAAAATATTTTCACAGACAAATTATTAGGATGTAATTAACAAAGATGATGACAATGATCCCAAATTAGTTAATTCATGTTTATTACTCCCTCTCTCTCAAATAAAAGGGAGAAAAATGGTTAATAATTGAGATATAAAAATTGAGAAAATATGAGAAAAAAATGAAGAGAATTTATTTCAGTTAATTAGAGAAAGCAATGTATGTCATGTAAGGGTCCAATTATGTACATTTAATCTGACATTAGGGAAGGTATGTCTCAAGTCTTGACAAATAAGACCTCAAAAGAAAAAGTCTTCATAGGTTAACACAATCAGAAGTGGATTGATTTGGAAGCAATGATATGGTGGGGTCACCACTAACCTTCTAAGGAACATGCAATGTTTTATTGCATGCTTCAAGACAATTCATGTATAGTACTCCTTTTTAGGTGTTTTGGATTTTTCCTTGAAAAAATATTTTGTCTACATTCTTTCCATCAAATTATACAAACCATTTTTATCTAGTGATTCTTCAATTTAATTGTTATTTTTATTTATTTATCTAAGATTATGTGTATCTCAAAGTTTTCAACTAAAAGTATCTCAAATGTTTAGCAGTAGCAACAGCTAATCACTATTAAAGTGAGTAGCTGTCGCCCGCTTAACATTTTCTTACACCACCAAAAATCAAACATGGAAGCACCTAACTGATCCGAGTCAATCACTATTCATTCCTTGTCTTTTACTTTATAGAAATTTTGCTTAGTTGGTTGTTGCAAATCAATTTACTGTTCATTTTTTGAATTGACCATAAAGGGTCATCTCTATTTTTCACTTAAATATTTTGGAAAGTTTCCAATGATTGAGAATTTGAAATCTTGATGAATAGAGAAAATAAATTAGTTTCATATTATTTATTGATTTTGATATGCAACGTATGTGAGTGTTGTAAACTCTAAAACATTGAGTTTGATTCATACCAATAAAATCAAAGTATAAATTTTTTCTACTTCATAATAGCAAACAAATCAAAATATTTAGTTAAAACCAATGATATAATGATAATTAGCCTAAACAAGTAACAATGAAAACTCATTCAGGTAAGCCAAATATAAAATTTAAGGGAAATTCATGCTCACATACATGACTTTGGTCATCATGGTGGAGACTGCATGGTTGATATAGTCTTATAGAGATTTATCAATAATTAATCAAAACAACAATTAATCATCTGTGGTTGGATATTTTTACATGTGAAATATAGCAACATGCCATATGATAACCAAAATCTTATGACAGAAATCAGAATAAGTGACACTAAAGTTGAAGAATAGCATGAAATGGAATCATTAATTTTTTGCATGCATGAAAATGGATTTGGATTCTCTGCAGTTGGAAAACAACATATATTGGCAGCAGCACCCTCATAATATCATGAAATGCAACTTTGACGCGTCATTTTCGGAAAATATGCTTAAGAGACGAAAAATACATGTTGATGGGAGCAAAGACAATGTGGTTCCAACCTCTTGTGGATGTTAAAGTTGGTGTAGTGTTGGTACTAGCACTAGGTTGGAGGAGAGAATTGTGTTTTCAATAAGTTGTCTTCACTCTTGATGCCAAACGAGTAGTCGACCTCTCAAGACAACTCAGAAATATGACCCACTTTGAATAGTTGTCGAATCTTGTTATCATCTTATTGCAATAACTCTTATGTTGAGTTTTCTAGGATAGAGGGCAATATAGTTGCTCATAAACTTGTGAAGATGATCATATATGATATCAATTTTTACATACCTAGAGTTCTATCGATACTTTGATTTTTAATGAAACTTATTAGTTTTCAAGAGAGATTGATGACTAAAATAAATTATTTAGATGTGAGAGAACGATTGATTACGAGAAATATGAAGAGAAATATATTAAATATAAATGAATTGAAAGGTCGAGAATTCAGATCCCACATGGTGGTTGCGAATGTAACATTTGGCTTTTAGGTCCTTAAAATTAATCATAGTGGTTTGGGCTATGAAACACAAATACTCCTCAGATTAGGTGCATCCTGATGTCAGACATGCGCGATGTCTGACACTCATACATATGATTACAGTGAATTATATCATTTTTACCGTCCTATGATGTGTTTTTTTTTGGTATGGATGTGTATTTTCACAATCCTATACAATTTTTCATGTAAATTGATTCACCATACAACACAATATTTTTCAAACAACATGTAAGACTAAAAATAATTCACACCTGAAAAATGTGTTTACCAAACGAAATGTAAAACTATAATATTTCACACGTGCATGAAAGAAATAACAAAACTATTAAATCTTAAATAAACAAGGTTTATGTTAAAGCAAAAAGCAAATAATGCAGCAAGCATCTCCCACTAAGCATTTAAACATGAATTGGAATTAATAATCTAAATGATCATATACATGATCTAATTATATTTTTTACCCCACCAAATAGAAATAAGGGATAAATACTTAGGTGAGTTTTATTAAAAAAAAAATTAATACTTTGGTGAGTTAATAATGAAACTAAAATAATTTTTCTGCTTCCAAAAAAAATGTAATGAAAGTATTTGATTTTTGAGAGTGAATGAAAGTAATTTTTATTTTTGAGAGAAATCTCAGCTAATAAGTTCCATATATTTACTATTTCAAATTTATAAGCAGTCCTCGAATCACTTTCAATTGTTTCTAAACTCGTGAGATTTGAACAATTTGGTTCATGAATATGTTGGATGTTGATAAATTTGATTTGAAATTAAAAAATTGACAAAATGTCTCTACAATTATATTGCTCATTTTAGTTCATATGTCACCTTCTGCTACTAATTCTCTCAATTAATCAAAAATAAGGAACAATGTGATATGTAAAGGTCCAACTTCAATTCCATTTGACATGGAGAATGTATGTCTCACCTCTTGAAAATTCATATTTCCAAAAAAAGAAAGTCTTCATTGTTTAACCTAATTGGAAATGGACTGATTTGGAAGCAATGGTATGGTGGGGTCACCTTTAACCTTTTAGCTAACATGCATTGCCTTATGGCCTGTTTCTAGACAAGTCATGTATGCATAATACACCTTTTTAGGTGTTCTTGATTTTGTCTTGGAGAAATATTTTGTCTACATTCTTTCAATCTGATTATACAAGACCTTTTTAATTAGTTATTCTTCAATTCAATGGTCCTTTCATGGTTTTTTATTCAAGATCTGGTTGAAGGGTAAAATTTATTAATAACCAGTCTCTGCACAAGACGAACAGAGATCAGCAAGACATAAATAACAAATTAAAGGACGATGTATGTAGGCGGAACACTCAAAATAAAACTCATACATCTCGTACATCCAAAACCTCATTAAGGACAATACTCAATCGGGGGCTACCGCCAAATCAGTTAAGGACTAATCACCGTTGCAGCGCGTAGAGTCCATGGCTATTCATTAAACTTTGGAGTGTTTCTAGCATTTCTCTTACGTTAAAACCAATTGATATGATGATAAATAGCCTAAACCAGTAACAGTGACAATGAAAATTCATTCAGGTAAGACAACTAGAAAATTTAAGGGAAATTCAAAATGGTATTATTAAACTGATACATGATTTATGGTCCTAAATCAAGGACCAATTTTCTTTCCTTTATTCTCAAAAGGACAAATATCAGCATCTTATCATTCATCTGAGTTGATTTCAACTTCATGCTCACAGACATGACTTGGTCATCATGGTGGAGACTGCACGGCTGTTATACACATTTATCAACAATTAATTAATCCAAACAAAATTAATCTTTTGTGATTGCATATGAAATATAGCATCATGCCATATCATTGCCGAAATCTTATTACAGAAATCAGAATGAGTGACACTAAGTTGAAGAATGGCATGAAATGCATGAAAATTGATTTGGATTCTCTGCAATTAGGAAATCTGTATTCAAGTAATGAGTGACGTTTTATCAAGATGGATAAACACGTTTCGACTTGGTATTTTGAATTCAATTTACAAAGTCGGAACATGATCTGTTGGATCGAGATCTAATGTCTATATTGTGACTGCGACAAATGCGAGATTCCCTAATTGCAGGGGATCCAAATACATAAAATGTATTCAATGACTCCCGAATTCAAGAGATGCTATTGTATCATTTAAACTTAAGACTATATACATATTTAATCGAATTGATTGTGGGATTGAAAGTTTATACACCACACAGATCGTCTATATAAATTTTCAAGTAAATTTGAAATCGTTTGATATTTTGTTAAGGTGCGTCAAGATTAATGTCTTAAAGCTTTCATTAAACGACATTAATATCGATGTCTCAATGGTATATCACATAACTTGTAAAAATTATTTGTATGCTATAAACTTTCAATCTAAAGTTGGTGCACCCAAATACTAGTGTGCACAAATGCGCAAAGAGAGTGTGAAAGAGAAAGAGAGAAACCTGAAAATCCTTGTTTCTTCGTCTAAGCAACAACTTGATGTTTGTACTTACTCTCGAGGGCTTTCGATGTCCGATATCGATAATATAGAAACTGCATTAAAATCTATAACTGAAGTTAAGGTAGACATATTTCTGCCAGCACCCTTCTACTATGACTCAATAGCAATCTCATAATGTGTCTTCCTTTTTCCATTGGGTCTGAAATTTCAAATGTTGGAGTATAACATGTTTTTTCATTTAATTTTCTAGCCAAAATATTCTTAAATAAATAAAGAAATAACAATTTTCATCAATAACTATCTTCGTGCGTTCATAGAAACGAAAGTGACCTGTGTAAATGCACGAGTATCTTACTAGTAAATAAGAAAAGGATACAAAAGAATCAAGAATGGAACATCCTCCTGATTCTACAAGCCATGGAAGATTTGGACCAAGTTTTGACCAATCCAAGCTGCTTACTAGTATGCTACATGAAACAAAAATTCATGTCTTGTTGAATATGTTGCTTGGCATAGAAGTCACATATTGAGACTTAAAAGATTATATAACTAAAAGCATACCTTGCTACATAAGTAGTATTCCCAATTAAAGCAAAGAGAAACATTAGAGGATTCACACCCTACATGTAATGAAAAAGATTAAAATTCTGCTTAGAGAACTAATTAAATGGTAGTTTTTTACGGATTAAAAAAAAAGTGATTTTGACATTTAGTAATTTTTAAGAAAAACAAAAGTTATCGTGTTCCTTTATTATAACGAAAACCACTTTTTTATAATTTAAAAAAATCTAATGAAAAAAGATGTTTAAGGGAAGAGAAGTCTCTACCATAATCATGTCTAAATTTTTTTACTTTTTTTTATAATAAAAAAGAAAAAAACTTATAAATAATCACATCTTGCAATGGTTGGAGTCCCTCACCTCAAAGTTACCTCTTCTGATCTGCAAAATGGATGAAAATTATAGTCAAGTCAATATTGAACTATATAAAGAGAACAAGACAAATCAATGATGCTACACTATCGAGTAATTATCGAGCAAAAGGAAACTTATTAGCATATCTAGCAATTATAGTGATTTATTCAAATTCCGCTACGCTATTTCACAATGCAGGTTATGAGAGACAAGAATCTTAAGAAGAAGAATTTCTGATCTAAACTTCAAGAAAATATAACTTACATTCAAACAAATTTGAGGAAGTCTTCCACCCATATATATAACTGCCATTGCCCAACCAAGGTAAGTCCCAATGCTATGGTATGCTTCCACGCCATGATCCGACAACTGATGGCCACCAACCTGAAATTTAAGAAATAATAATGGCATGATGGTTAAAACTGTAACTAGACGAAAAATATTCGGAAATACTGAAAACATTGTTTTGAAATTCTTCCAAGTGTGTAACAAAATTGTGATTTGTATTAAATTACCTGCAAAAGCTTTTTCCCAACATATATTACAAATTCGTTTCTTGGTTTCGAGACCTCTGAATGAATTCTTGTATCTGGTGAATGAAGCAGATTCAAGGTACCTAGAAAAGTTAACGTCGACACCTGAACAAGATAGAAGTGTTTAGATTTAAATTCTAGTATGCATTATTGTCATAGTTATAGTGTTGAGAATCCATCGTGGATTGTGAAAAATAGCGGTGCTATAGCCACTTTTTGACAACATTTTGAGCTAAATTGTGAATCACGGAACAAAAGCGATTTGTTAAATTCCGCTACGCTATAGCTGCTATTTTACAACATTGCGTAGTTATGGAAGACTATAGTAGGAATAGAAAAGTTTACCAAACATAGAGTGTTCTTCATCTTTAAAGATGGTGCAGATTTTGTGAAGACAGATGGAACAAGCAAAGGCTCTTCTATAGGGTCCAAAATAGGAGAAGATGACATTCTTTGGGCTAATTCTGATTTCGGAGTATGACTCTTCGATAGATATCTTGCTGACCTAATGAAATCAAAAGAGAAGAGTTTTGAGAACTTTGAAAAACAAATTATAGTCAAGTCGGAGATTGAACTGGTGAGACCATCGGATCATGGTTCAGTTGGCTCCGTCACTATAACCATGGTTAAATGAAAAGACCAATAAAATTTAGCATAAAATTTCAATGAAAAGGATTAATTACTGGTAGTATGATTGTGTTCCAACATGACTCTTTTGAGCTGGAAAAGGAATCGGTGAAGTCAAACCAATGGCTGTTCTTTGATCAGCAGCATTTCCATTTTCAACTCCGTTATTGCTTTCGCCATCATCTATTGGTGGGTCAATCTGATCACGACACAGTACATGGAATTACAAATAAAACAAAATAATGATCTTAATAATAATTGCATATATCCTAATAATAGGAAATGAGGTAAGTGCAGATTTGTTTAATTAAATCAGTGTTATAAATTGCAGGCTGCAAAAAATAGCATTTTGTTCAAATTCCACTATGCAACAGTGCTATAGCGTCGCTATAGCCTCTATTTGACAACATTTCGTAGTAAATAGTGTATCGCAAAACAATAGAAACTAATTCTAATTCTGCTATTCTATAGCGCTATATAGCCGCTATTTCAGCAAGCATTAAATCTATGATATCGTATATAGATTTCTATCGCGATATAGTAATATCGATAACCACACATATCACAGTATGTCAAAAATTACACAGGCAACATGAAGTATCGAAGTTTTTACCTTGAACTGTCTCTTGTGCTTAAGTCTGGGATATATGTGTCCATAGTAAGTGGCTTGTAAACAAAGTGTAAGTGTTATCAACGTATACAACTGCACAAGAATTCAGAAGTTAGATGAAATTATTTACTACGTCGTAGAACACCTCAATCTTCAGCTAGATTCTTACCACTGCAGTATATAGCTGAGTCGGTAGCTGCAAAAACAAGAAATTTAATCATCAAACTTAGTACATACACAATTATAATTGCCTCAAGTATCACAAATTATATATTGTTGAAATAAATATTGGTCAAATATCAATGTTGTTAATCGCAGAAAAATGGTATCATCGCAGAAAATAGTGGTCTGTTTAAAGTCTGAAACGCTAAAGTACTATAGCGCCGCTATAGCGGCTATTTGACAAAACTTTGTGATAAATACGTGGAACAATAGTGATTTGTTCGAATAGCACTATAACGTCGTTATTTGAACACTCGTTTAAAAGTTCATCGATGTGAATGTTTATAGGTTAGTCTTACAAAACCGAGCTACTTAAAGTCTTCAAGACACAATCGAAACACTCACAGTTGCAGGTTCGAGTAAGCATCCAAAGAGGTTGAAAAAGTCTCTGCAAAATAAAATAAATTGAATCAAATGTTTGATGTATGTGGTTGGAACTTCTTGCAAACGAAACAAAATCAGAAAAATATAAATCAAACTCTGACGCTGAATACAGATGAAACATAAATAAATATATAGTGTAAGCCAAATGAGTCAAGTTGGCTATATGGATCAATCAATGATTATTAGGCTCTTTCACAAATCACTAATTTTCCGCAATACGGTATTCAGTACAAAAATGTTGTCAAATAAAGGCTATAGCAGCGCTATAGTACTGTTGTATAACGGAATGTGAGAAAACCATTGTTTTCTGCAACCCGTGCTATAGTGGCGCTATAGCAACAGAATTTGAACAAACCACTGTTTTCTGCGACCCGTGATTGACAACATTTAACAATCACTATCTTAGAGTATTTTTCATATCATTTGGTAGAATGAGTTTAACGATATATTGGTGGCACTGTGATTTTGTTGAAGCTCCAAACTATAGCTTTCAGCAAAATCACGAGCACACCATGATTCTGCTAAACTCACCACAAATCCAAAAATGCACTTAATGCTTAAAAACAACTTATGCTTATGCTTAAAATTAACACAAAGTTAAACAGGAACAGCTTATGATTAAAACTGAACTACATTAGAATAATTTAAAACAAGAACTTAATTTACCCGATTATCCACGTCAGCAAGAAAGTTACAGACAGACCATGAGAAGATTTTTCTCTGTAATTTGTGATTAATTGAGGTATCTCAGCAATCATCCAAACAATAACACTAATTACACCTAATGTGATAGAAGCTGTCTTTGCATCACTTCTCATAACCATTTGAACCAATTGCAAACAATGTTGATTTCCAAGACACAATGATGTGGAATTACCAATGACTCCTCCCATTGTGTCAAGGAATTGGAAGCTACAAAATTATCAAGAGTAAAAAAATCAGTTGCAGAATCTCTTATGAAAATGATATATAGTACAACAATATCAAAAATGTGAGATTCCAAAATCATTGCATAAGAAGACAAATGTGGAAAGTATATAAAAAAACAAGTATATCCTAATCCTAATGTCTATAATGCTGGAAAGTACCATATAATAATAAAGGATGTCGAGTTTACCAACTTCACTTTTATAAAGTTTATATATAAAAAAAGTTTATGTTTATCGTCTGCTAACACATGTCGAATTACTATTTGTATCAAAATCGTTTTTAGTGTCATTTCATTTGAGGTATTCGCAAAAAAACCCTCAAATGGAATGAAGTAAAGTTGAACCTAATAAAGTTGTTCCATGTCATTCAATCCAATATGCAGCTCTCCGACCAAATGTCAATCATGTCAGACATTTGGTCAGAGAGAATTGTTCATAGAGGACCCGAAGAGGAAAATCATTGCAATTAAGCTTTGAACTAATCAAGCATAATTCAAACGTTCAATAGTTCTATTTCTATATCATTCTATCTCTTTCAATCAATCCAAACAACCTAGTGCAAACGTTGAATCAATCCAAAGTGAAAAGTTTTAAGAAAAAAAGTGTAAATTCAACTACATAAGATGAAATTGTTAATCTAATCTGATTAAAATATCAATGGTTATAGGATGATAACCACATTTTTCTCCTTTTCTTGAATTTTCAGCCAAAAGAGTGAATAGAAAACCAAAACTTTGATTACAATGAAATACTGAAGAACTAAGACAAAATTCATAATAATAATGAGAGTATATAGTCCAAAAAAAATAACGTTCACTCTAATTCTAGGGTTTGCCCTAAGGACAACTTGTTTAGACAGCTCAGTTAGTGAACTAAGGGACACCGTAGAAATACTAACCACGAGATCTAGGGTTCAATTCAAACCCTAAAAACTAACTACGAGCTCGGTTGGTAAACCAAAAACACTAAACCCTAAACACATTAACATTTGTCTATAAAAAAAATAAAAATTCTAGGGTTTGACGCAAGAAGCATGTGACTTTTGACTGTGACAAAAATAATTGTTTAAAAAGTATATATATCGTGGTGGTTGATGAATATGAGGGAAAGAACAAAACAAAGTTTACCACTGACAGAAAATGAGTACAGTTTTGGACTCAAATATAACGTTTCAATCGGAAGAGAAAAAGAAAAAGAAAGAATGAGAAATATGTATATATTTTGACTATAAAGTAGGAGAAATATACTCACATCATATAAATGTTGACTGCTTCACTAACGTCTCTTTTGCATGAAATTTAGGCGTATTAGTTTTTGAAAACAAGGTTTTGTTTTTTTTTCCACACAAAGATTATGTAACAAACCTAAATTCCAATTTTTGTTTTGAAGGGGGACCTACATTCCATTTGAGCCCCGTTTGGTTTGAGCTTATTTTGAGCTTATGAAAAATAGCTTACGTAAATAAACAAGTTTTTATTTTAATTTATAAACTCTTACTAACGAAAATTGTATCTTCATAAACGGTTTTTTTATAAACTACCTTAAAAACTTATAAATAATACATAAAAACTTATTTATTTGTATAAGTTGT
>Ga0228710_1001781_pt1 | contig 33047 bp, 8 predicted proteins | sample MedpolnodulmetaG_FD_177995 | JGI IMG/M metagenome (GOLD analysis project Ga0228710, IMG submission 177995) | Root nodule microbial communities from Medicago polymorpha collected in Santa Monica, California, United States - pink nodules | ecosystem: Host-associated > Plants > Roots > Nodule... | reverse complement strand
CAACTAGCAAGAGACTTCAAATTACTCAAGCACAACTGCAAGAGATTTCCTATGCTCCTGAACACAGTCAAGAGACTTCCAATGCTCAAGCACAACTGCAAGAGACTTCTATTGCTCAAGCACACAATCAAGAGACTTCTAATCAAACAGAATTACAAAGAAATTTGTTTGAGTTTGAACACTTGATATACAATCAGTGGTGTTCACAATACAAATCAGATACAGACTCTTAAGACTCTAGAATTTTTAAGATATGAACTTTGATAAGAAATTCTAAGTGACTTTAGATGCAGAACAATAACAACAGAGTTTGGCACTTGTGAATTGTTGTATAAGTCTTGTTTTTGTGTGTTTCTGCATATCCAACCAGCAGGTCTTCACTCCTTTATATAGAGGTGTGAAAGATACGTTGGAAGTTGCCAGCACATTAAAAAGAGTCATTTGAAGCTTGATCAAAATCACCAATGATCTTTTGCCTGATATGGTTATTGTCCTATGAAGGATCAATTTCAAATGCATTCCTAGTTTGAAGGAACATTGCTGCAGGCATAGTTGTTGTTCTTGTCTTGATGCAGAGACACGAACAGAGTAGTGGAGGAAGTGGTTGTACAGTTCGTACAATTGTCCTTTGTCAATGCTCTTGAGAGAACAAGCATCCAAAGCTTTCAAATTCTTTCAAGACGACCGTTGCTTCACTCTTTCAGTCTTCTGCAATGCTGGACGGGATTAAATCCACTGAACAGCCTTTGAAGCTTTAAGTTTCTCACCTACCGATGAACTTCAGCTTCTGATGATATTGCTTTTGATAAGATGCTTCTGACGAACCTGCTTCTGATGACGCCATCACTTCAAGAGCACTTCTCTTCAGATGCTTCAAGCTTTAATCTTGTTGATTCCTTTGCTCTCTTTTGTTCTTTCAGAATCTTATAAGATATCAAAAAACTCTGTCTATGGTCCTGTACACTTGAACAAATATTAGCATATCCAATTGACAATTTTTAATACCTTGTTATCATCAAAACTCTAAGGGTAATGTATGTTAAACACATTTTGTTCCAGCACATTGTGCCGTCGTAAATTCTTCTCCGATTGGTTGTCTCCACCTCATCTACTGCCTCTAAATTTGGCTCAAATGGTTGCAACTTCAAGTGTCAAAAGGACTTCCAAGCGCCCCTCGAAATCCCCTTGACAACCTTGTTTTTTTTTTTAATTTTAGTATTAGGCTTGTAGAGGCCATCACCAAAATCAACACACTTTTGGCCTTACAAACGAGTTGTTAAGATGTGTTTGAATTGGTCACCTCAAAGACCACATATATAATGAATAAAAGCGAACACGAACAATTTCTTTTTGTAGATGGATGCAATTGAAAATCACAAATCACGCATAATTCTTTACCATTGGTCATACGTGTGTGAAATTAGTTCGATTGTTAGTATTGAAATTTTAGTTTGTTGTTTTTACATTGACTTCTAAGAATTTAATGCGTATTGTTTTTTAAACAAGAATTTAATGGGTATTGTTAGTGTGTTTTTAACTCTCTTAATCAATAATGTATCTCAAAACGTGAATGAGAAATATCCCAATTAATGATGATTTTCATTCAAAACATGAATTTTGAATGAAGCTTATTTTACCTTAATGAAAATGAAGTTGCGTATTTACTTTCTATTTTACTAGCGTCAAGACGGGCAAGTTCTATTGCGCTTAAATGTATCCTTAATTTTTGTATTTGGTAGTAAAATATTTTGGAAATCAAATAAAAATTTAACTTATATTGTTCATTTTATAATAGATTTTTTCATATTATAATTAGGTTTAATTGATTCTTTTAATTAAATATTTAAATAATATTATGCAAAAGATGAAGTTTTTTTTTTAGAAACAAAAGATAAAGTTGTAATTTTTGTCAAAAAAAAAAGATAAAGTTGTAATTATAATAGTTTAAATAAAAGGCGTACTTGCAAGATAAAAAGACACATCAAAATTATGTATTGCCTTTATTTATATATATATATATATATATATATATATATATATATATAGTTTTATTGCTTAAAACAATCTATTTAATAAATATCTTCAAAAATATTTTAGTAAAATTATTCCACAAAAGCATTGTAGATCCAACGTATATATTTTTTTTGAATAATCCAACGTATATGAAGTGTTCATAATAAAGGATTAATTTTTTTAAGAAACTAAAAGATAATTTAAAAAGTGTTAGCAATCTATAAGCCTTCCAACATCCTCTAACCCATCTATTCTAAACTTTTCTCACTAATAAAAAAGTAAAGAATTTTGATTCTTAACTTGCTTCCCTTGATAAATACTCATCAAAATTTTCCATTTCTAGTCACAACCAATAATCTTCTTTATTATTCTATAACAGAATCAGAATTAAAATTTAAATTAAAATTCAGTCAAAGATACATAAAGAAAGTGTGATATTTTTAAGTTTCAACCATATTTGTTTTATCCAAAATAAAATAAAATCATGTAATAAAAACCTTTTAATTTTTAAGAAAATGAAAAAGGGAGATTAGTCACTTTAGTCTATAAATAGGAAATGAGTCGTCACTTTAGTCCCTGAATGCAGATAAATTGCAAAATAGTCCATGAATGTAAACTTTGTTAGTCAATTTAATCACTGAATGCAAACTCCGTTCCTCAATTTAGTCCCTGAATGTAGACTTCGTTAGTCACTTTAGTCCCTGAAATTTAGCAAGATAATCATGGACTGTTTTGCAAAGGACTAAAGTGACTATTTTTTGCTATTAATGACTGATTCCCCAAACGAAAAATGAAAGGAGCCATGCCATTGCCAGCTGGAGAAAGAACATGTAAAGTTGCCAAACACCAAAAACATCGCTCGCCGCGTCGTCAAAACACAATCCATTGTATTTGTTTTGTTTCAAACACACTTCGTACTTTCCGAATAATCCGAACAAAATCTTGCATAAACGTTACTCTATTTTACACTCTACCAAACTCTCCTCTTTCTTCATCTTATTACCACACTTTCTACATTGTTGTTTTCTTTCTGCCACCCCTGTTTTTTTACTTCTTCAAGGTGGTGACAATTTTGTTGGAAAACCAAACAGACCCAACAACATTCATATAAAAAAGATTGAAATTTTGAACCTTAAACACTGTTTAACGTTTCTGGGCCGGCCTTGTTTTTTGTTTAGTACCATGAATGCATGAGAATCTGTAGTTCTGTTCTGTTCTGTGTGAGTGTTTAGTTGTTGGAATTGGAATTATTAAACAAAGTTTGGTTTTTGTTTAGTAGTTTTTTGAAAAAAATCTTGATCTGTACTTTGGACTCAGTCTTGTTTTCAGTTGACAGTGTCAGACACGCGTTTGTTTTGCCATTAGGACAATCTTCAATCCATTTGCTCGGTTGTCTTTGATTAGGTAAGAAATTTTGATATAATCATGCACTACTTGACATACACTTATGTTTGATTTGGTTTTTTTCCTATACCGTGTCTTTGAAATAATAAATTGCTGTCTTTTTTATTTAGTTGTTGTTGAACAATTCTTAAAGATTATTCCTTTATTATATATATGTACAAACTCTATTGCTGATTAAGTAGTGTGTGTTGTGTGTTTTTGGATGATAAAATTACAGGTTTTGTAATCTAATTCATCAATAATAATCATCATGGGTTCTAGACCATATTTGAAAAAAGGGGGTTCTTTGGTTAGGATTGCTCAATTGAGTGATGATATGGATCAAGAAACTGAGAATCTTGCTACTTACACAGTGCAAGTTCCTATAACACCTGATAACCAACCTATGTCCGCGAAGGATATTACTCTTGAGAGATCAACTTCAAGGAGAGTGGAGGATCAATATGCGTCGAGTTCTATGTTTACGGGAGGTTTTAATCAGGCGACTAGAGCTCAGTTCAAGGATAAGGTGATTGAGTCCGAATCAAGTCATCCTCAGATGGCCGGGACTAAAGGGTCTGCGTGTGAGATGTCGGGGTGTGATGGAAGAGTCATGACTGATGAAAGAGGTTTGGAAATACTTCCTTGTGAGTGTGATTTCAAGATTTGTAGGAATTGTTATAAGGATACTTTGAGGAACGGTGAGGGGATTTGCCCTGGATGCCAAGAGGCTTACAAAGAGCAAGCGATGGAAGAGGCTGCTGCTGTGGTTAATCGACAATCACTACCTTTGCCACCTGGTGCGTCGAAGATGGAGAGGAGATTGTCGATGATGAAATCGGGGAATTTGATGAGGAGTCAGACTAATGAATTTGATCATGCTCAATGGTTGTTTGAGACTAAAGGGACTTATGGGTATGGAAACGCTATGTGGCCTAAAGATCCGGTGAATGGTGCTAGTTCTAGTTCTGGTTCTGATTGGATGGGGGGTGACCCTAATGCTTTCAAAGAAAAGCCGTGGAGGCCATTGACCAGGAAAGCGAATATTCGTGCTGCAATTCTGAGTCCTTATCGGTATGATTACTTTTTCCTCTTGGCTTCTTTTATCACCCCTGGTTGTGTGGACAATTTTTTCTGCATCCCATTTTCTCATTGATGCGTCAATGAAATATTTTTATATGATGATTGTTTTTAATCTAGTCGGAGTCTCTAATATATCTGATATTCAATTTGAATTTGGTTTTATGTTTTGAGGTGTTAGTAAGCAAGTCTGTTAAAGAACAACTTTCTATGAACAAAAGGACAGTTTTTTTTTTTTTTTTTTACAGGAAATTGATTTAAAAACTTAATAATGAATCTAAAGTTAGTTATCATTTTGTCGTTTTATCTTTCAGGCTCATAATATTAGCTCGGATGGTGATTCTGGTTCTCTTCCTTCACTGGAGGGTAGTAAACCCGAATGACGATGCAATGTGGCTGTGGGGCATGTCCGTAGTTTGTGAAATCTGGTTTGCATTCTCCTGGCTTCTTGACCAGCTCCCTAAGCTCTTTCCGATAAATCGTGTTGCTGATCTCGATGTTTTGAAAGAGAAGTTCGAAACTCCAAGTCCAGCCAATCCAACAGGGAAATCTGATCTCCCGGGAATTGATATGTTTGTGTCAACTGCCGATCCAGAAAAAGAGCCACCCCTTGTTACCGCAAATACCATTCTTTCAATTCTAGCAGCTGAATACCCTGTTGATAAACTCGCATGTTATGTCTCTGATGATGGCGGTTCACTTCTAACTTTTGAGGCCATGGCCGAGGCAGCGAGTTTTGCGGAGTTGTGGGTTCCATTTTGTCGGAAGCACGACATTGAACCAAGGAACCCGGAGTCTTACTTTAGTCTGAAGAGAGATCCCTATAAGAACAAAGTACGTTCGGACTTTGTTAGGGACCGCAGGAAGGTGAAGCGCGAGTATGAGGAATTCAAGGTTCGGATTAATGGCCTTCCTGATTCAATCCGGAGGCGCGCTGATGCTTATAATGTTAGAGAGGAGATCAAAGCTATGAGGCTATGGAGAGAGGCTGCAAATGATGAACCGCTGGAGAATTTGAAAATTTCTAAAGCTACATGTATGACCGATGGTACTCACTGGCCTGGGACTTGGACAACTCCTGCACCAGAGCATTCTCGGGGTGATCATTCCAGCATCATACAGGTAATTGTCGGTTTTTATGATTGTTTGAGGTATTGCGTAAAAAACATTTTAATTATATGGGTAATTTTGTTTTTTAAAACGGACTATTACTTCTAAGCTGAATAGGTATTACTTCACAAAAGTATATGTTTACAATTTTCCTTTTGTATATGTATGTTTAACCCCTAAATAAATTTTGTATGCATATTATATGTATGTCATTTTCTTACACAAGTATAATAATCCTCAAAGTAATTTCATATATTATATGCAATTCCATATAAAGGGTAAACTTATCAGTTATTCAGTTATTTGATTCTTTGATAGACGATGAAACGAGCCAATTAATTTAATAGAGGAGTATCAATACATCCTTTATATTTGTTTACTTAACTCAAACTTATATAATTTACTATTAGAAAACTATTGATATTAAAATGACAACAAATCTATCTATAAGTAAGAATGTCAGAATTCACGCAGAGAAGTCACATGCCGCCATTTAGATTCTGAGTCGAAACTCATAGTTTTTCTTTCATTTGCCTTCAACCACTCATACATTTTAAATTTTGGATCACATTAAACTTGCACGTCCAAACTGATAGTCTATTATTGGTAGTAGAGATAGTAAGATTGCATTAGTTCAAAATAGAAGTAGATAACTCTTTTATACAGCAGGACAATCTCCAAAAGATAGAGGCATGATAGATGAACATCCTAGGGAATCTGATACTAGCTCCTTTTCCTCTGGATCTTACATTCAGTGCATAATTAGTATCACTAATACTGTCTTAATCTTCATTATAGAAGTGTTTACATATTGTTAATATAATTTTTAGTATTAACTACGTAAGTGTTTTCATGCTATGATTCAGGTTCTCAGTGGTAAAAAATTCATACACGAAATTAGTTTATGATGTTCATATTATACTTGTTGTGATATATCAAATCGTAATTTTGTCGTTTTTTGATATAAACATCAAACATGCTAATAATGCAACCTCTTTCAAATGCAGGTGATGCTGAAACCTCCAAGTGACGAGCCACTAACCGGCCCAGAATCAGATTCAAACGGCATGGATTTGACCGAAGTTGATATTCGTCTTCCTATGCTAGTCTATGTTTCTCGTGAAAAAAGACCTGGCTATGATCACAATAAGAAAGCGGGGGCCATGAATGCCTTGGTTCGAGCTTCAGCCGTAATGTCTAACGGTCCTTTCATACTTAATCTTGACTGTGACCATTACATATATAACTCCGAGGCAATCAGGGAAGGTATGTGCTATATGATGGACCGCGATGGGGACAAGATCAGCTACGTTCAATTTCCTCAAAGGTTTGAAGGAATCGACCCGTCAGATCGGTATGCCAATCATAACACTGTCTTCTTTGATGTCAATATGCGAGCTCTCGATGGTATTCAGGGTCCTGTATATGTTGGTACTGGATGCTTATTTCGAAGAACTGCACTCTATGGCTTTGATCCTCCCCGAGTTCAAGAAGAGGCCACCGGTTGGTTTGGTAGTAAGAAAAAGAATTCCTCAACAGTTGCTTCAGTCCCTGATGTGGAGGATCAATCTTTGAGGAATTGTGGTAGCATTGATGAAGAAGAAATGAGTAGCGCTCTTATTCCTAAGAAATTCGGCAACTCGACTCTTTTTGTTGACTCAATCAGGGTGGCAGAGTTCCAAGGGAGACCACTTGCTGATCATCCGTCCATCAAAAACGGACGTCAACCTGGTGCTCTAACACTTCCTCGAGATCTTCTTGATGCCGCTACTATCGCTGAGGCAATCAGTGTCATCTCATGCTGGTACGAAGATAAGACCGAATGGGGAGATAGAGTCGGATGGATTTACGGGTCGGTAACCGAGGATGTTGTGACAGGTTATAGAATGCACAATAGAGGATGGAGGTCTGTGTATTGTGTGACCAAGAGGGATGCCTTCCGAGGTACTGCTCCAATCAATTTGACAGACCGGCTTCACCAAGTTCTTCGATGGGCAACTGGCTCGGTCGAAATATTCTTTTCGCGGAACAATGCAATCTTGGCTAACTCTAGACTGAAATTTTTGCAAAGGATTGCTTATCTTAATGTTGGAATATATCCATTCACTTCATTCTTCCTCATTGTTTATTGCTTCCTCCCGGCTCTTTCGCTTTTCACCGGCCAGTTCATCGTCCAATCCCTTCAAGTCACTTTCTTAATTTACCTCTTGGGAATCACCGTGACACTTATTCTTCTTGCTATTCTCGAGATCAAATGGTCAGGCATCGAACTCGAAGAATGGTGGAGAAACGAGCAATTCTGGTTGATCGGAGGCACAAGTGCACATTTTGCCGCGGTTCTTCAAGGTCTACTCAAAGTTATAGCCGGTATCGAGATCTCATTCACTTTAACATCAAAATCCTCCGGTGATGATGAAAACGACGAGTACGCTGATCTCTACATCATCAAATGGTCCTCCTTGATGATACCGCCGCTTACAATCATGATGGTCAACTTAATCGCAATTGCAACTGCGGTTAGTAGGACTATATACAGCGAGGATCGTCAATGGAGTAGTTTACTTGGAGGTGTGTTCTTCAGTTTTTGGGTATTGGCTCATTTATATCCATTTGCAAAAGGGCTTATGGGTAGAAGAGGTAGAACACCAACAATTGTGTTTGTTTGGTCAGCATTAATATCAATCACTATATCACTTCTATGGGTTGCTATTGATCCTCCTTCTGGTAACAATCAAATTGGAGGGTCATTCCAATTTCCTTGATTTTTTAGTGATTATTTTTCAAGTAGCCATTGTAAGTAACAGTGACAGGTTTTTTTTGGTTGTAAACAGTTTTTAGTTACCATTCATTGTTTGCTAAAAAACTATTGCTCATAGAAAGAAATATATCATACAATTTTTCTTCTCTTCATTCTCATTGCCTTGTTCTATGGTTCTATGACATTTTTTTAGGGGAGTCATATGAAGTTGAGAAATTTTTGGTGTTAGATTACATTGTATTGAAATGTTGGAACCACAGGAATATGGATTTCCAGTAGATAAGGCAACACACATTCATATTGTCAATGAAATTGGACATTTGTATTCATCTATCACTTAACTTCATTAGTATTTTCTAAAGGAAAAAACTTGGTGCATTTTCTTAGCTTTTTTTCACACGGTTTTTAACTGAATTCATCAAATCTATAGTTTTCTCAAAGTTTGTTATATCCAAAAAATATGTAATTTTAGTTAAGAACCATACAAAAAATACTTAAACAAACACACATAAGTTTTTTCCTTTTTCTAAATTCCAGAGATAAATGAATGAAGGGTGCAGATTCCTTTATTAGAATAGTTTAAGTAATTAAGGAATTAAATTTGCTAAAAAGTTAAGGACCTTAGAGCATCTACAATGCTAGAGCCAAAATTTTGTTCTTTAACCATTTTTTGTGGGTCCATGGATGTCACATAGGATTTAGGAACTATCACTCATTTCTACTCCAATGTAAAGAATCATATTTGTGTTCTTATATTACTTTTTAGGGTCCCACAATTCATAATTTCTGCTTTTCCTTTTTAACTTGTCGTTTTATGGTCCCACAATCTCTTCTTTCCCTCTGTTCTTGGGCGTTCTCTAGGAAGAACTGTTCTCCAAAGTGGCATCCATATCACTCCTCTCTAATGGGCTAGACAGTAAGAACACGTTGTTATTGCCTCAAGAACTGTGCATGGAACATCGCTGGAGATGCTCTATGGCATACTCCATAGTAGAATTGTATCTAAAATACTCCATAGTAGAATTGGACAGACAAATGAATGATTTTTGTTATATATTCAATTCCAACATATGATGTAACTTAGATGAAATATCTCAAGTTTATTTTATAGAACAAATATCTCAAGTCTTATCCTAAAAAAGTAAAAATATCCCAAGTTTTTATACAAGTAAAATTATATTTAAACAATTCAAGCTTTGGATCAATTCCTCTCCAATTGAATATTTGATATTCAATCACCCAAATGAGATTGTCATAATTATTTATTTATGTAGAAACAATCCACTCAAATTGACACAATATTTGAATATTATCAACGTTTTTTTTTGTCAAATAACATTGTCAACTCTTTTCTTTTTCAACTTGATACCGCCACTCATCATATAATTCAATAAGGATGCGCAAGGGTCAAATTCGATCAAATTTGGGCAAAATCAAATTCATTAGTTTAGGTTGGTAAATTATTGCAACTTTTCACTCAAACCCAAAACAACATGACTCAAATCAAAATTATTAGAGAAATGATATTTGTACTGTGATTTTGAAATAACGTTAGGAATAAGGACAACTCTCTTTCATTGTGTTTTTATTCTTTTATTTTCTCTTTATTATTTTTGACCAATACAAAAAGAGAAAAAGAAGGTTATACAAATGTCATCATTCCATAAAAAAGTTACTCTTGAACTAATTTATTTTAGGAGTAACTTTATCATATAAAATTAGCAAACCTGTTCTTGATTATGTCTTTCCCTTCCTTTTGATAAAAAAATTTAAAACCAAATTAATCAGCTTATATGGGTACAATTTTTTTTAAGGAGTTAAATTAATCCACTTAAATTCACAATGTGGAGAATCGAACCCGAGACCCTGATGAGCAAATTCCAAGGTCTCAAGTCAACATTGTCAACGGTTGTTGAAAATTCACTGACATAAATGGAAGAGCCAAAGCTCGAATTCTTATCACGACATCCAACCTAAAAATTTCAATATTTTTATCAGTTAGGATAGGACTTGTGGAAAAGTACGGTGACACTTTATTTAGAAGTCAAGATAATCGAAGTTTAAATTGTGAGTTTAATTTATATATTGTCAATGAATTTTTTTACACTATCATAAAATCAAAACCATTTAAATAAACGACTTTAAAAGTAGTTAAAAAAATCAATAATTTTTCAGCGAAGACACAATTTATTGCCTCACAACTTCCTCTCAAGGCAATTAAGTCAGACAAAAAATAATCTCATACTTGTCATTGCCATTTTCATATGGAGGATAAATTAGTCCTTGATTCATTATGACAGAGTCAAATATGTTCATAATATTAAACTGTCAGAGACTAGTTTGAGTTTATTTTATATCAAGAACTAAATTGACCGGAGAAAAAATTATGAAGGACTAAGTTGAATTTTCACTCAACATTTATTAATGATCTAACAATTTTTATTGATTGACGATGTAAAATATTTGTACAATGACAATGTTTACTAGTTAAATCAATTCATTTATTGCATTTTGAAACTAAAATCCAACATTATAAAAGAGAAGTGCTAAGGTCACACTTTCAAACATACTCCTATAACACACTCCAATAAAATTAAGCCACCTCACTTTTTATTTTTATTTTTAAAATCCTTCACCTAAAATATTCAAAATAAGTATATTAAAATCCTTGACTTCAAATATTCAAAATAAGTATACCATAGCATTCTCTTATAACTTTATAAGTATATTTTTTCGTCCTACTTCATGACCGTCTCTAATATAATCTAGTTTGTAGACGTCTCACAAATTATCTTCCTAGTAATGCACCAAGTTCCATATGTTAGTTCAAATCAAAACACACAGTGGTTAATTAATTAGGGTGACTTTCAAACAGAAATCCAAAGCTTTTCACCCCATTTGAATTTTATTTTATCTAATTCAATCTACTCTAACTCTCATTTCCTCTTTAGACAGGGTCATTCAAAGAAAATTCAACTGCCAGAGGAGTGGTGATTACAGCATTAACTAATTGACTCAAAGTGATTTTGAAATTGGGCTAATTTTTTTCATCTACGTATGTTTGAAATGAGTGTTTCGTTTCGACCAAAAATAAATGAGTGTTTTGTTCTCCATCCTATCGTTTTTCCGCGGTTCTATAAATTTCAGATTATACAATCTAAAAAGCGTAAAACACGCTAAAAATCCTCCATATTTTTGGGATTTTATAATCCAAAATAGGGTACACTAGAAGGTTTGAGAATTCAATCACAACTTTTGTTGGCATATTTAAGTTATTGGACCTTTTGTAAAAAAAAAAAGTTATTGGACCTATACGGAGAATTAATTAAGGCCGTCCATTGATTTGGTCAAATAAGAAACATATCTACACCAGGGGTACATTAATCAATTTCCCTATCTTCTTGTTACAACTGAAAATTAAGAGGGAGAGCTCAATCAAAATTAATAAAAGATGAGTATAAATAAAGGCTAGTATACAAGTAACAAACTAGTAAAAGTATCCACTCTAGCTTCATTTCATAGAAAGTTTTAAAAATTGGGGAACAAAACTGCAATTAAACCTCGTATTATTGAAAAACATGTATATTATGATTTTTATTGATTATTAATGTTATTATTATTATCATTATTTTTGAAATTTTGGTCTTTAAAATTCCCAATTGCTGCTATCAGAATTCACCAACTGCAACCTTTGGCTTTTAGAACTGGTTAAACTATGAGTCTATGATCATCCTTATAAGAATGCATTTAAGAAAGCTTTAGAATTTACTTTGACAATGTAGGCCTTTGACACAGTTTGCTTTCACATGTAGTAGTACTATTTATTATTTGTAAGAAAATTGAAAATGCCTGACAGCATGAGATTGAGAAGGTTCTCCCATAATTTTCAAACCTAATCACAAAATTGTTATAGAAATAATCAGTAAAATAAAAAAGAGTAAATTACACTTCTCCCTTCAAGACAATGATATTACAATATGAATTATATATTTTGATATGAATTTATATACATTTTTTGGTCAAATAGTCTATCAACCACTTTTTAGGATGAATAAGTGAGAATTTCAGAGTTAAAACTCAACCTTTGCATATGAATAAGTCATCTTCTTAAATTTCTTTTAACCCTGTTAAATATTTTTCTCTCTCTCTCTTCATTTTACCGAATTACCTCTATATGTCCAATTCATCTATTGATTTTCTTAGCCATCAAAGGAGTAGTAATCTCTTGCTATTGTTTTCCAAACTTCAATGTAGGTCTTTGTATAATCCACAAAACATTTCAAAGCTTCAACACAAACACAACAACAATAGCGAAGTGCATTATCTTTTCAACACAACTTGTTAAAAATTAAGAGAATATATTAAATCAAATGCAACGATGGCTGCAGGGATGGATTCTCCAATCGAAACGAGGAAGATGGAAGATATGATAGTGAAAAAAGATTGGACAAAGAATGTCATTTGGTAAAATAAAAAATTGTTTAACAATGTTAAATGAAAGTTAACTAAAAAATATAAGGCTTATTCAATCACCCGGTTCCTTAACTTAATTGATTGTCTCAATTTAGTCCCCTAACTATAATTTGTACCAATTTGGTCCCCTATGTTTTTGCTCCGTTACTAGTTTTAGTCATTTCTGTTAGTTTCTCTAAAAGAAACGTTAACAGAAAGGACTAAAACCAGTAACAGAGCAAAACATAGGGGACCAAATTGGTACATAAGTTAAGGCTTTTTTTAGAGAAACGAACAGAAAGGACTAAAACTAGTAACAAAGCAAAACATAAGGGACCAAATTGGTACAAATTATAGTTAGGAGACCAAATTGAGACAATCAATTAAGTTAAGGAACCGGATTATTGAATAAGCCAAAATATAAATTCGGATCAAAATACATAATTTTACATCTTTGAAGAGAGGGTATGTATGTTTGGATACAAGAAGGAGGTGTAATATCATTATCTTTAAAGGGAGAGGAGAATAACTTACTCAATAGAAAATTTGGAACGAAATTTACACACCCTTTTAATGCTTAAAAAAGTCATTCAAAAATATAAAATGTTTCCGTATGAAATTAATCCGGAGCCAAAAATTGTCCTTATTTTATGAGAGTTAAACATGGTGTTCAACCAAATAATTAAACTTAATTGATTAATAAGTTTTATCAGAGGAAGAATTGTTGAATACAAAGACAATATATCAATTATGATGAGTTTAAAGTAATATAAAGATTATACATCAATTGAGTTTAAACCAATACACTGACCATGCATTTCCTTTTATACATTGATTGAATCAAATTTCACCATTAATTACGTTTTTTTAAAAGACCATTAATTACGTTGTTATATTTTATTTTCCTATTTTTGAAGAGGTTAAAATGAAATTTATTACCAACTTAAAAAGTCTTTTCTAGCACAAGATGTACAAAGGAAAGACAAAACAAAGTCGAAACAATATTTACAAGAGGAAAACTGCACAAGAAACAACTAAAAAGAAATAACTACCGGCTTATTCGAACATTGTGAACAGACTAAGCCACCAACCATGGTAATTGAAGGGAAGAATAGCGAATTTCACCTTCAACCACCTAATGCGAGTGACTAAATCTTATCGACCACCTGACTTATCGAGCATTCTTTGTCGTTAAAATGCCTGTTATTTCTTTCTTTCCAAATTTTCCACACAGTTGCAAACTAAATCACCCGAGATATTGAACGACGCGTCTTCGCGATACCACCAGTGACACTGAATTGGTTAAAATGATTCGGCACCTAAGCAGGAATTACCGCTGAGATGCCAAGCCACCTATATATGAAATACCAAACAGCCCCAAAGATATTACATGTAAGAACAAGTGCTGGGAAGATTCAATCGAACCACACCCAACCACACACACCATTGAGTCACGATCAAGAACTCCACGTCGATGCAGATTGTCCTTTGTAGGCAACCTGTCTCGGAACAAACGCCAAGCAAACAAAGCAACCTTTAACGGAACATCCTTATGCCACTATGAGGCAACATGAACAAATGAGACTACACGAGGATTAGCCGATAGGAAATTATAGGCACTTCGAACAGAGAAAACATTAGATGATTCCAAAGTCCAACGCCATCTGTCATCCCTATCAACCAACAAATGACCAGTATAAAGTAATAACATCAGTTCCCCCACCTCCTCCTCCTCTCACGCAAACAACTTCCGCCTCCACCTCCACGCCTCACCCTCTTCTCCCCACCCTAAGTGACACATATCAAAAGCAGATATTTCTTTAAATACCGCCAACTCATATAGCCTACTAAACCTGACTTTAAAAGACAACTCACCACACCAAACATCCGACCAAAATAACGTATGCTTCCAATTACCAAGTAAGCGATCAACATGATCACTAAACCAACTCTCTCTACACAAAAGAGAAATATCACACCACCAAAGGGAAGCTTCAAGACCTCCTACCTTCAACCGCCCATCCTCCGTGCCATAACGAGCAGGCAACACCCTAAACCACAGACTACTAGTATCCGTCATCAACCGCCAACACCAAACATCTACTACTACTATGTAGCAAGATTAATCTCATGTGTATATATTGTTTTTATGTTCTTTTTATTATTAGAAATTAATTCAATATTCAGAATTTACAACACTGCACATTTTACGTGCACACCAAGTCACCAACCATTCAGTGACCAATCTTCCTTAGAACGAAAAATATCATGGCAGTCAAATAAATATATTATTAGACCTTAATGCTCTATCACTACAACCACGTGTTAAATCCGATGATGATATAATCTTTGAAAAGTAGTTTTTTTTTTTTTTTTTGAGGAAATAGTTTCGAATAGTTGATGGAATGAAATTTAAGTATATATTAATTTTAAAAATATGAAATTAAGTATATTAAACCTCAATTACATGTGCAACCCAGCAGACGAAAGTTTTTTAAAATATATAATAATTTGATTTTATTATTTTATGCCAAGACTTGGTGCTTCTATCCCTTTCGGCGACTTAATACCTGAGAAAATCAAGATGCTAACATTTTAATAAAATATTAAATTTTTTAAAAGAATCAAAGATGATGACAGCTGAATTTTAAAATAAATTAATCACAAACAAGCAGCCTCAAGTCTCAACAACTTTAACGAGAACTTGAGTTGTTTTAATCTCTCAGTTCAAATAAACTAAATTTATAAACGTACTCTATTGTTTTGATTATAGATTGAAAAAACAATTTGACAATTTTATGAACAATATATATGCAATTAGATTTTTTACCAAAATAATAAAGTAAAATACAACTAGTTGGCAAATTAATTATATTACCAACCTTATTTTGTTACGAGTAAACGAAGTTTAGGTTTCGTAAACATCTTCGGTTTGAACTTTGTGAATGATAAAAATCAATTAAAGATGAGCGATCAAACTATTTCTATCAAATATTAGTTATCAAAGTCGTTAAAAAGTTCATATTTTTCTTTTGTTTTTTATCTTAAATTGGGAGAAAATGAGAATTTTTTTATTAATTCAAGTGAACCATTTTACAATCATTTTTAAGAGGATTCCAACTCGATACCTTTAAATTATAAGATTAAGATCTCACGTCAAGCGAACCATGCTTACTTGCTGTGTGTAATCACTTGGAGAATTCTTGTATAGTTTTATGGAAAGTGTTATTTCTTTTGTTATGCATGCGTATATTAATTACGACTCTCTTTTACTATATCAAATAATTACAATACTCTTGGTAAAAAAATAATAATTACGATTCTCTTTTTTTGCTTCTCTTGAAGCTATCTTTTTACATATAAAAATAAAAAGGTAAAATAAAGACCGACCATAAATAATCAGGAACTGTCCCATAATGCATTTTGACTTATTCTTTAGTGCACTCATACAAATCAATTATACCGATTTTATATTCTACCTACTGAAACAACACACACTAAGTAACAAAAGCATAACACCAAAACACTAATTTGTTTAAGCACCAATTTATATAACCACTTAATTATCTACGTCAATCAAATAATTGATAATGTCAAGAGACCCAAAAAAAAATTCATAAAAATCGACACTATTATATACATCTCATCAAATCATCACATATCACCTTGATCGGTGTCATCTACCGGAGTTGAAGTACGACCACCTCGCCTAGAATGCCGGCGGTGGCTTCCTCCAAACTTCAACCTTCCGGTCTCCTTAAACCTTTGTTTCTCTGCTGGAATAATATTACACTCGGGTGGTGGTACAGGGTACCTAATTGTATCATAGCAATAAGAGTAGTACATGAAACGTTGGCGGAACCTTCGCATTGCAAGGCGGCGCATGGGGGTCACATTGGCATAGTCTTGAGCTTCGAGATGTATGTTTTGATCCGAGCAAACGTTGTCGTCGGATACTTCTTGAATTGGATCAACTGAGCAACCCTTGAGGACTAGGTCCTTAAATTCAACAACAAAAGGAGCATATTTATAATTTACTTTGTATTTTCCACCCGATGTTGCCCAATTTGATGCATCCCATATAGTAGCATACAATGACATTGGCTTGACCGGGTATTCACCACCCATTTCCTCACTTCTTAACACCTCCCTAATTGGAACTTCATCAATGTAAAATCTGCAACAATTCAACTATATAATGAGTATATAGTATTAAATTATTAATCATAGCTATGCAACATTTATTTAAGGTAGGTAGCATATAAGTTATGCATATATTCGCATGAAATAAGAATAAATTTTTGCCAACTTGATTTCGGGTTTAATTAGGTGGACCTAATGGGACATGGTTTGGCAAATGGTAGGAATCTATGAGTTTGCGTTTGTTTGGTAATCTAACTAAAACTGCTTTACATATATTAATTAAAATGAACACTTCACATATTAATTTATGGTGCATGAATTAATTTTCCTTTATCTAAGTTGTAGCTAGTTGTGCCAATTTTAATTGGACTTTGGCCAACATAAGCTCCTAACTAACGTGCTTTTGTTTAATTGGATTTAATCATGTCGACGAAATATTTCAAAGGGAATATTTCAGTCAAATTCTAGAAACGCAAGAAATCTCTAAATCATTTTATTAATACGTAATGCTTAATTACTTAATTAATTAATTAGCAAACTAAAGCATTTTTGCTCACCCCACAATCTAGTATTATCCTTATCCTAATAGCCTTTCACATCAGGATTATGAAACTATCAATTCTAGAGTTTGGCATGAGAAGGACCAAATTAATAATGGCTAATTATGATTTAACACGTATTACACACACATAGCGTAAACATAACGACAATCACAATTTTGTTTTAGAATTTTAATCATCGATATCATCACCATAAAGATAAAGAAAATGAAGAAAAAACAATAAAAACACACTCATTCCTCACATTAGGCGTGTCCTGACGTCAGATATGTGTTATATCCAATATCGAGACGACACCGATACTTATAACTACACTGAATTATGTGATTTTTTCAAATTATTAATTGGGTCAGTATCTGTTTTCAAATTATTAATTGGATCAGTATCTGTGTCATATTCGGTGTCCGTGTCCGTATCCATACTTCATAGAATAAAAGCCGAGTATTCCTATTGAATTATAAAATTATACGTAAGAAACAAAATTCAAGTTGGCCATGAGTGTGGGCCAGATTAATTATACCTATCTAAAATGGGAAAAAGAATAGATCAATACTACAAAGTATCATCACTACCATCTAAAACAATCCCTTTAGTAATGAAAACTATGGCTTTCCATCCTTGTTAGCTCATACATACTAAATTCAAGTTGTGTAGATGACTTATCCCACACGCAAGAAACACTTTTCCCCCCTCACATTAAGTCAAACATGAACCACCTCAATCTTATAACATACCACGTTATTAGTTAATATCCAAAGCCACAAATACACACATACCCGGAAACTTTTGCAATCACAAGCAACCAATCCATAAACATATAAGGAAAGAAAAAATAAAATCAAAAAGAGAAGTATTAATCATAGGTTCAAACTACTTATAATTTGGTAAGGACACTACATAATATATGCAAGGTTCGAAGTTCAAACCCCGACCACCAAAAAAAAAACTACATGTAATCGTATACTAATATTCGATGAAACTTAAGTATTATTGCAGTTTATTTTTTATATCGGTTACAATATAGGTTTATGTGGAAACATATAGAATTCTCATTGATGTTGGTATAAAACTATTTGACTGTGACGATAAGTGGAAGACGACACTCATTTTATAAACTTGTATTACCTATGACTGATTCAATATGATTGATTTAACCAACATAATTGATAATATGACTCTAACTTAGGAAAAAAGAACTCAAATTCGATTCTTGCATTTGTTAATTCAAAAGGTAATTCGATTATGGTAAAATCCAAAAGGAATAGAGTTGTGTCACTCAAAACTAGTCTCATGGCAAGCTAAATAATCTAAGTTGTAGAGATATATTAAGACGCTTACGTGGTCAAATATTCTAATTAGAGTGATTTAGTTCGATCCAATTTAAAGTATAAGACGATAGAGTTATTTTAAATTCATTAGACAATTAATACTCTTCTATTGGACCACACAAGTTTAGTATTGGGTCCAAAATTTGAAGCATACCATAAACACACAAATGAAATATGCTTATATGACAACTATGAATGTAGTAATAGAGACACTTACATGACATTTTTTGCGGTCCAAAGAATGCTATATCTATGATATCCTTTAGTTGGGTCGAACCAAAGACGATAACGCTCCTCACGTCCACGATGAGTGCTTCCATTTCCATACAAGTTTGTTTGAAACCGCCATGGTTTTCCAGCTATATTACCTAGGAACTCAAAATCCAACTCATCGTGGCTTTTCTCAAACACATCACCGTTTGATGTCTGTAACAACAACAAAAATTCAAAAGTTAACGTCAAAAGTACATAACAAAACTGTTCCGTTTCATTTCATATATCTCTACGCAAATCACTTTCACCCTTTTTCCACTAAAAAAAAAACTTTCACCCAAAAAAACTCTTCCAATTAACACATAAAATATGTATATAGAGTTTGAAGACTTTTTCCTTTTTGAAAACTTTGAGGTATAAAAATTGGTGTTTCACGCTGAATCCGTAATAATTGACTTTGCTTGTTCTTTGGAAAATTCTCCACCAAGTAAAAGGAAAGTTTAACTGATATTTATAATTTTTTTTAATCACCACATAAAATATCAAACAATCTTTTTCTAACAAAAATGGATCAAATATGAAAGGAATAAACATATATAACAAAGATTGATTAAATAAATTCACAAAATATTAATTATTTTGTGTATACTTACATAAAACGCAACACAAATTCCAGCAGTATAATTCGATGGTAACTTGATATTTGCGCTGAAGAATCCATGTTGATACATATTTGATGAAATAAAACCAGAACCTATATAAAAAATATTAATCAATAAAAAAAATCATACAAGAAAATATAAACCTTAAAGAAACAAAACATAATTGATCATACTTTGCATGTGTATGATATGATTTAATAATTTAATTACCGGTGTAACGATCGAGGAGGAGTTGCACACCGTTGCCATCGGAGGAACGAACAACGTTGCCATCTCCGAAGAGATGAGAATAACCATCATTGAAGGGTATGGTTGCAAGGTCGAAAGCTGAGTTTGTGAAACTGAAGAGAAGAAATAGAGAAAAAGAAAATAGGAAATGAGTTTTGGGTATGTTCTCCCAACAACGTAAGCTATGATGATTCATGCTAATTTTAAGTTTTTTGTTTCTCTCTCCTCCACTTTCTTTGTTTTCTTGTTCTCTCTTCAGTCTATATTTATACACAAAGAACCAAGTTGATAGGAAATCAAGGGGATATTGGTCTTTGATTGGGTGCTACTAGTCTTGCCTCTGATTTGGTTATTTTATTTATTATTGTATTATTTGATATTATTATTTGTATGTATGTTTCTAAAATTGCCCTTGGTTTAGATGGAATATCATGTGGGGTGCCACTGTGGGTTTAATTTGTGTATACATATGGTGTGGATACAAATTTAGTTATGAATATTTTTTGTTTTGTTTTGGGCATGGAGAATATGTGCTTATCGTTAGGCATGCTATCATTGTTGGATTGAAAATTTATTTTATTTGGGGGGGCCAAGATGCTATTTCATAATGTTAGAATGACGAATATGTGATAAGGTTCATCCATAATTATTATATATTTTTTTAAGGAAATTATTATGTTTTTATATAAGGATTATTCATGAGTTTTTTTTTAATTGGATATCATCTCGGTTCAACTATAAAGATTAATCTCTCGAGTCGAATAACACCACAATAGATAGCAAAACTCTCTTAAAAGATTTAACCTTGCTACATGCTTAGAGTTTAATTCAAACTCAAAACTTCTCGTTAATCGGAAGAGTTTACTGTTTCATCGGAGTGCTCTTGGTAGAATCATCTATATTTATAATGTTGATATATGAATAAATATAAACATATATTAAGATAAATACCTTTTAAACTCACTGATTTGATTGGTTGTAATTTGCTGAAATTGTATTTTTTTTTCACATATAATATTTACAAATTAAGCTCTAATTTTAATGTATTGTCAATGTAAATTTGTTTCCACTGTTAATTAATCACAACTCATCAATTGTATGATTTTTAAATTAGATACGGTTTAAAAACGTCAATGCATATATCAATTAAATTTTTATATTAAGAGGGAGGTTTCATTTGCGAGTATGAATTAAACGAATAATGAGTCTTATTTGTAAATGATATGACCGCGATACTAATTTTTTCTTAATCTTTTTATTTGCTAGGAACTTTCACTTGTATAGTTGTTGTATTTATGTATGAGGTGTTTTTGGTAGGAATTCACATCACTATGAGATTGTATATGACAAAAATAATTGAACCCCATAACAACCATAACAAGAAAACCCTAGGGGAGGGTGATGGGTTGATGAGTTTTATTACCTTCCACGTGTCCTACAAAGTGGCAAAGCTTCTCATCTATCTACTTAATAATTAAGATAAGATTATAATTATATCTTTCTCTCTAAGCATTCTACAATCATATGGGGTGGTTGTACGAATGAGTTGTTATTATCTTAATACATTAAATCATTTATATTTGTTATTGGACATACCTCATTAGTCATAGCTCTTTTTTTGTGACAATGACATATCTCATAGCTCTAATTAGCTCATTCTCCATAGCTTATTAAAAAAAAAACTCATTCTTCATAATGTTTTAGGATAGGGGGGTTGAACTAACTAAACAAGCTTATTATCAACTAAACCAATATGATTATTTTTTCTTTATACGAATTGAATACTATGCGGCAGAATATATACCATACTTGTGACCTATAAATGAATAATATTAGCCAGCTCAATAAGTTAGAGAATATGTAAAGGGATGCATAAGAGTTGAGTAAAATATGTGTCAATGGAAGGGCATTATCGTCCATCGAAAAGGTGAAGTTAACGATTTTGAAAAAACGTCTATGAACACGTCATGTAATTTGGACATAATGTGAGGGATATATTCGGAAACGGTGCTTATGTCATTATTGGCACGCTCCTACTGTTTTTCATAGAACACGTTCCTATAATTTTCTTTGTTTAAACATTGCCTCTTTAACCAAGTCATTTCATTTTGATCCTTATTAGGAAGGGCATTAACACATGAGTTTGCTTTTGAGTGAGCATGATTAATCTGAATAGTTCACCTAGAGTTGAATAAGATGAAGGACCTGATAAAAAGAGGTTGACCATGAATGATAGAAATAAATCGATTTTGGATCATATTGACTGTATGGATTAGTAATCGTAAATATAAATATATAGCTAACATTTCAACATTTTTACTATTAAGAAGCTGTATTACAGAACATTAACCAATGTAAAATTTCAATGAAGTATATGACTATCTTTTCGAAAAGGAACTTGATATGTTCGGTGAAGATCGAAGATATGAAGTGGTGGTTCACGGTGCTCCAGTGCGAGGAGGTTGAGCTTCCACAATGGAGGAGAACGGTGTATGTAGACACGTTAGCACTCCAACAGTCAATATCTAGAAGAGGTGGTTATGTGCAAAAAATGGGACAAATGAAAGTGTACCTTGGGGGTAACGGTGAATCAACCTTATATAGTCTTGAAGGGCTTTAACCGTCTCCGTAAGACGGGGCACGATCCACATGTGTAGTTAGAGATGATTTGGACGACATAGATTGGTTTAAGGCACGCTCCTGTGCAGTTTTCCACACAAGACTAAGCTTGCACCCTCGTCATATTTATCTTTGTGTGATCTTAGGCCTTGGGCTTTTGCCGGTCCGAAATAGAATCTGCATGTATTCGATTTATGTAGCCGTCCATTTAAGAGATATTCCAACCCCGTCTAAAAAAAATTATGAAGCTGATTTCACAATATTAACTTGAGAAATAATCTCATAATAGGTTCTAAAGATCTAAGTTGTGGAGATACGTTGAGATCGAGGGTGATAACAATAATTAAAATTCGGAGACCAAATCTAACAAGCTACAAGTAAGTTTTTAGTGCTCAATACATACACATGCAATTTAAGGATTTATAGTTAAGTATAAGAAATGATTGTATTTCTTTAAAAAATTAAGTATAAGAAATGAGTGAATTGGTTTTCTCTTACCATTTTAAATTTAATCCTTTCAAATGAGAGTCCGTCCATAGACGTTCTAATGCAATAAGAGTTTGCTATAAGACTAATAATTGAGTGACGGTAAAATGTCTTTCTTTTTAATACTAAAATTGACTACTTTTCAAATGGATGACTCTAAAAATTGAACCTGAGTTTTTTTCTTCTAAAAGGCATATTGTCAACTTTTCCAACATCACATTGCTTTTCTTTAATAACCCAACACCTTGATGAGGGTGCAAAGAAATAGTCAAGCCAAAAGAGGAAAAAAAAAACTTCAATATGCTATGAAATTGACAACTATGCTAAACAAATGTTCGGATGGCAGAAGATAGTGGCTGTTGTCTAAGCATTTTTTCAGTTATGAAAAGTTAATCTTGCGAGGTTAATTTTCATGTTTGAATTTTCTGCATAATTGCCAAGACTTGGTGCTGATGGTACATCACGGCTGCTACATTGACAAAGTGATTGTGCTCTTGAAATTGGAAGATTAGGGGTCTGGTCTTGAAGGCTCTCTTACATAATATACCAACAAATTTATTTATTTTTTGTTGATAAAGTTACACCCCTTAAACACAAGATTTAACCATAATACATAAAATACCCCTTGCCTCACATATACTTTTTTTTTATAATTTTTTTATAAAAAAAAAGCACATTATATCTTTCATTAACATTTCTTTCTATTGGATTTTATTTTGTTTCCGTGTTTTAGATGCTTAGATGCGTGTGAAACAAGTTTATGCACATTAGAAAATAGTGTTAATAATGTACGCAAATTCAATTCACGTACAGCTTATAAATTATAAAATTTTAGATTTTACGCACTCATTTCATGTAGGCATCCTAGTTCACTTTGGATCATCTCTTTTACCAAGTTGTGTCTGTATCTCTTTTGATCTTCTCTCCCTCTCTTGATCTTTTATTTTTTATTCTCTCTTGATCTTCTCTCTAAAATTTAGAGAGATAGATACAAGTTAGTGAAGGAGGGAGAAGGAGAGAATGAGGAGAATGAGAGGATCCAAATTCGTCGATCTACAACTCCACCATCGTGATCACATTGGTTGGCCTTGTAATTACCCTAGCCGTCTTTACTGTTCAACAAACTCTGAACATAACTATAACAAAGCCTAAGTAATAACATCCTAGTAGGTTATCACTCAACTTACCACAATCATGAAGGATGCAGTTCAAGTAGATCAGAGTACCAGACTTAAGTTTTTGTGCTTCAAATTGGCAAGAAGTGTTAAATGAAATACATTATATAAACAAAAGTCATTGCCAAGTGTTAAGAGTCCCACATTAGATGAGAGATGACGTGAACAAGTGTTTATAAGTGAGGGCAGCCCTCACCTCACAAACCGATTTTGTGGGGTTTTGTTAGACCTTACCACAAATTAAGTTCAAGAATGAAGTATACACAAAGAACTTAATTAACTGTACACTGTTTACAATACAAAGAAGTATGTCATGTTAAGCTGGTGTAACTTAAGTGAAACTAAAATGCTCTTGTTAATCCAAAAACATATCACATAAAAAGGAAGTCTTTCAGTTAAGCTTTTTAAAATTTTACATGTAGTAGGAATAGAGAGCAAAGAGGTTCTAAATCGTATTCTTATGTGTAAAGTATAATAGAGTGATGCAGAAGATACCTTGTTATCCTTATTGATACCAATACTAAACCCTAGATTCAGGTTAAAAACGAAAAGCAAAGTATGATATTTGAAAACAACTCATAAGATACAACTATGATATTCTAAAATTTTTTCTAGAGATTCTAAATAAATTAAGCTATTCAGTTGGATGAAGGCAATCCACAACTACAGAAACTGGCACAAGTATCGCGTGAACGAGATATAAAAAAAGTGCTTTTGTTTGGCTACACACCTATTAGAAATGGCAGCAACTTCAACTGGTAAACTTAACTAGCATTTGCCATTCATAAAGAAATACATTTTATAAAATTACCATGACTAACTCGATTATGGACCCTTCATCAGGTTTCTTAACTGTAATAAGTTGTACACCTTTGAAAAGTTTTCGACATCTCACTGACTCATAAGGCAAAAGAATGATTAGAAAATCTCAAAGTAATGACCAAATAGGTCCATCTATATATTTGGCAGAACTCTTTGAACTATAAAATAAAACATCACAGGAAAGTAGATTATAGAACCATGTTCTGTTTTTAGTGAGCATGTTTTATTTAGAACTACACAGAACTAAAATAGGATTAGTTGTCAAATTTTCCATAAGAGTACATCCATCACAGATTCACACAAGTGTTGTAAATAGCACGCTATAGCACCACTATAGGGGTGTAGCAGAGTGGCCCCTAGCCGCTACAAGATATGTAGTAGCAGAGCTGTTTAGTGTTGTGGCAGCTATAATGGCTGCCCTTCCCGTCTTTACTATTCAACAAACTATAGTGAAAGAGGGGTAAAACATGAAAATATCGACTTACACTAAAACATAACTATTCATTTAGGCTCTGTTTGAGAGTTTGGAGAGGAAGTGGGGTTAGGGCTTTGGAGGGATGAAAGTATTGGAAAAAAATAAAGAAATTTTCCAAATTTTGTGTTTTATAAATGAATACTTGTGATTAATATATTTTTAATCTTGAGAGCAATATAGCAAGATAGATTGAATTTGGAGAATCGCCAAAATCCTCCTCCAATACAATTTTTGAGTTCCCTAAATTAGGGAGATTTTGTATTATGAAGAAAAATAGACCTCCCAAGGTCCTTCATTCTTTCCACTTAATCCTTTCTTTTTTTCAAAGCTTTCCCCTCCTAAACTCTCAAACAAATCCTTACCTAAGAGGTTGCCTGTGTTTAATCCTAACCACACCATCAAGTGGGAAGGATGCAGTTGAAGTAGGTCAGAGCATTGGACTCAAGTTTTTGTGCTTCAAGTTGGAAAGAGGTATCAATTGAAATACATTATATAAATTAGGGGTAGATAAGGGGTCGGTTTCGGTCGGTGACAGGTGGAAAGTGCCAATCCGATCAAAACCGCATTGCCACATCTAGATCCATTTCTGTCCGTTCATGCCTTCAGTCTTTTCGAGTGACGGTTTTTCCGGATGACAGTTAGTTTTGGGCGGTCTGATTCGGTGGTTATGTATCTTTGCATCTCCATTATCATGGAGCAATCAAAACCTTTCCATAACATCTAACCAAATCAGAGCAACCAAATAGAAAAGAAAAGAAAGGAAAGCAACAAAAAATAAAAACCAAAACAACCATGAAATGAGCCTTCAGCCTTATACAAGGAGTAGCAAAATAAATACAAAAATTCTATCATCAAAAAATCTTCCAACCCAAAGCAAAGAGCAGTAAAAGTACAAACAAATGGATATTAAGAAGATTGGAGCCATGAAAATGTGTGACAATGTCAATAATGCTGGCACCACTAAATAGAGAGTTGTTTCTCCTAAAGTCTTCTACCCTCCTCTATGCCCCTCTCTTTCAGATTCTCAAAGATATAAACATTGGTTTGGATTATAGTCAAAGATCAGGTTTTATGGTTTCAATGTTTTAACTTTTTTGGTTTCCAAGTCGAGAGAAATAAATTACTCAACAATTTAGCTACACATATCTCACTAAAGAAACACAATACTTAAATCTCAACCATCCACGTCAAGGATCCATGTCATTTCATATCAAGGGTCAGCAAAAGAGAACAACAGTCGTTTATGATCTAAAGACAAGTCGTAAATTTTATTTCTCTTTAACTCGTGCACAATAGCTCTCGGTGGTTCTGCCATAGCTCATGGCTGCATTTGACAGGTCCAAGGCGGTTATTCTTTACATACGGTTGGAATACCAAAGGCAGCTATTGCTAGCCTGAACCCGCCTAATCACAACCGTATAAGACCGTATTTGTGGCCTGATTACCCGTTAGATCTGGTATCCGGGTTTGGGTGGCACACGGGTGTTAGTATGAAGAAAGAACTTGAGTAAACTGTAAAATGGTCATAAAGAAGTGCTTCATGTTAAGCTGGTGAAAGTTAAGTGAAACTACAAAGCTCTCGTTAAAAAATAAACAGATAATATATAAAAAAAAATCAGGTCAAAGCCTTCTTTAATATTACATGTTGTAGGAGTAGAGAACATAGAGGTTCTAAATTGTAATCTCATGTATGTATATTATAGTGAAGTGATGCAGAAGACAGTGTATTAACCCTTACTTCTACCAATAATAGGTGATCAATTTGGATTAAATAAGAAAACAAAGTATGACAAATGAAAACAACCCATAAGAAATTATCTGAGATATTCAAAGATAGATTTATGATATTCTACAAAATTTTCTGGAGAAATTTTTCTATAGATTCTAAAGCAGGGTCAATCCACAACTACAGAAACTGAGGCATATATATCACATGTACAGCGTGGAAGTGAAAGAGAGAATGATAAAAAAAAAAAGCTTTTATTAAGCTACACACTTGTTTAGAAGTAGCAGCAACTTTAACTGGTAAATTTAACTACCATTGAGCATTCCTTCGTCTAAGTCAGGGAGTTAAAGATTCACGAATCAAATCAAAAATATTAATACTCTCATGAAGAAAGACATTCTATAAAATTATCATGACTAGGTTGATCATGGACCCTTCTGCGCATTCTAATACACTATTTCATAAAGCTCCCTCAACCATGATTTGAATACAATTTGATACGACCAGGTTTCTAAACTGTAAGTCTAATGAAGAAGCAGTGTCCAAATAGCTCCATTTATATTTGACAGAATCTTTTGAACTATAGAATAGAACATTACAGGAAAGCTATAGCGCCACTATAGGGGTGTAGAAGAGCGGTCCCTGGCCACTACAAGATATGTAGTAGCAGAGCCGTTTAGTGTAGCGGCAGCTATAATGCCTGACGCGGCCACTAAAGCGCCACACCGTATAGTGAGATTGAAAATTCCAAAACATCCGATAAATATTAAATGTTAGTCTTTTTATTGAAAAATATCAAAACAGCGTGTAGGCTTCTCTCTCACTCATGGTGACATATTTCGCCCTCTCATCGGTCTGTCACAACTAGTTGTTGAGTTTTTATGTATGTAATCAAAATTAAATGAACTGTATAAAATTCAAAATAGCAGCCATCTCGCTAGCCTCCATCTCACTATAGCATTTTTGGTGCCGGCCGCTATCTCGGATTGATAACACTGGTTCACAGGTATTCCTATGTTCATACTTTTTTTTATCACTGTTTCCTATTGAGTGGAGACCAACAAAGCTTTAGCATGGCTTCACCATATTAACTAGATTGCAGAGTTATAAAAATACATAGCTAAAAAAGCATAGCTAATTAAGCATAATATAAATAGCAATAGCAATAGCAATACATGTACATTTCATTGATCAGAAAATTCAACAAAGTCAAGATATACAAATCAGTTGGTTTCCTCAAATCATTTTTCCCATTAGAGAAAAATTTACTCAAAATTCAAATCATTAACTAAAACCGCTCAATAGTGAGTGTATACGAAAGAACAGAAGTATGATCAACAATTACTCAATTAGAGTCTCATTAACAAAAGAATTTCCTAACCTCAATTATCTATGCCACCAATAGTAAGTAAATCTGGAGGAAGTGAAGCCGGATCAAGCTCCCAACAGTCTTTCAACAATTCATGATCCTCATCACAAGGGAATTTCCGCGCAGGAATCTGGTGAGAAATTAAGCAGAATTCATCCTTCCCAAGAAATCTAACCGCATGACTCCCACTCTCTTGTCTCTTAAACACTGTCTTGTAACCACCAACCTTCTCAAGATATGCCATACTTATACCATTCATCTCACTGTAACTTGTCAAAAACACTACAATATCATAACTTCTATTGCCCTCACCTGCATCAAGACTTGCCTCACTATAAAGCGCCCAAACTGAACCCTTCTTAGGATAAATTTTGTAAACCTCGCGTGCTGCCCGATCACAATCGACAACATGAGAGAAGACATTTACCGAACCTATGGAAGCCTTCTTGGCAACTTTAAATCTCCCACAAGGTGTTTTAAACCCTAATTTCTCTCTACTAACTATCTTTCCATCCCCATTGTTATGGAAATCCAACCAACTTATCATCACGTTAAAAGGATTTGCTGAAACAGTTTCATCAATCAGAACATATTGCCTCGGCATTCCATCATCATCACCATCATACACAGCCCAAACTTGACCTTTCTTAAAACTCCTCTCCACTCTATCTTTATCAAAATCATAAAAATCCGAATCCGCAACTGCCATAACCTCTAATTCCTCTCCACTAGTATCCATATGCCTCTCAGATCTCAACCCTTTTCTCTTCACAGAATCCAAATCCGCAACCGCCATAACCTCTAATTCCTCTCCACTAGTATCCACATGCCTCTCAGATCTCAACCCTTTTCTCTTCACAGAATCCAAATCCGCAACCACCATACCTTCTAATTCCCCTCCAGTAGTATCCCTGTGCCTCTCAAGTCTCAACCCCTTTCTCCTCACAGAACCCTCAAGCTTCTTCTCCATTTTCTCCTCCTTCTCTTTTCCCTTCACCTTGTCTTGATGAAGCTTTCTCTTAACTTTAGATTGAAATTGAGCTAATGTCATTGTTTCCTCTTCACTCCCAACAACCCTCTTTGGTTCAGAACTCTCCAAAACTTCCCCAACCGACCGCGTTCTCTTCCTCAATCTCCCAACAATACCCACTTCATCATCACCCTTGAAATTCTCACCATTTTCACAACCCACTTCACCATAACCCTTAAAAACCTCACCTTTTTCACAATTCACTTCAGCATAACCCTTAAAAACCTCACCTTTTTCAAAAACCAATTCATCATCACCGTTAAAAATCTCACCCTTTTCACGCCCTTTTTTCCCATTCATCTTCTTCTTCATGTTCTTCTTCTTCTTCAGCATAAAATCCCCCAAAGTCTTATCTTCTTCTTCATCTTCCTCAGACCCATTATTCGAAACTGCTCCACTCTCCCCTTTCTCACAACCCACTTCACCATTACCCTTAAAAATCTCATCTTTTTCACAACCCACTTCATCATCACCCTTAAAAATCACACCTTTTTCACAACCCATTTTCCCAATACCTTTCTTCTTCATGTTCTTTTTCTTCTTTAACAAAAAATCCCCCAAAGTCTCATCCTCTTCTTCCTCCTCCGCAGACCCATCATTCATAACAGCTTCAACAGCCTTAAAACTCTTATTACACCCCGGACACACAAGCTTATTCCCCAAATACTTTCTCTCAAACTCATGCAAAACCTTACAAGTATTACAAGCAGTCCAAAAAGTCATCCTCTTTTCTCGCATATCAAAATCAAGTTTACCGTCGTAATCAAGAACGGCGTAAAAATCAGTGGCAGAGAGAATGTTGAGAGAGAACACTAACTCTGATATGTGCGTATTTGAGAGCTGATTTTGAATTTTCGGTGATTTGGAATTTGAATTCTGCTGGAGATTAGTTCTTATGTTTTTGTTCGAGTTTTTACCATTGGAGTGTGGAAAGCTTGTGATGGAATGTTGGTGAAATTAATTTACTATTTTTTCCCAACTATTTTTTTTTTTTACCCTATGTATTTTTCAAATACCTTATTGTTCTATTTCAAAAATATTCTTTGCTTGAATTATATAATATGAATAATATTTTGCATTATAAAATCTAAAATAATGGTATTTCTCTTTGGATCTTAAAGATTGAAAATATAGTATTTGAATTACAGAATCCGAAATGATTTTGAAGTTAGGAAAAGTCATATCTTCTAGAATATGAAAATATAGGTTTGCATAAAACCTGACATAAGTTCGCCATCTTTTTCACCAAGCACTCCTTACACCTCCAAAACATCATTTTCTTCTGAATGCAAAGGTAATGCTGCTATAAGACCTTCCTCATTTGATTTCTATATGTTTTCCTTCGGTCACGTAATCAGAGTTGTATTGGCTAAGTTCAGATTATAGAATCTAAACTATTAACAATATAGATCAGATTCTAGAATCTAAACTATTAACAATATTGTGAATTCAAATGCAGAGCAGGCGTATATTGATAATTGCAACCGATACAAAATTGTATGTAATAAGTTTCATAAGTTTTTTTTTTATAAGCCAAGAGCAAAATAAACAAAAAGAATAGTGTCCAACTAAATTGGTACCCTACTCTAATTTGTTGTCAATTGCTCATATATATTATTAAAAAAAAAGGAAAAGTTACATAAAAACTGGGGGGACATAAAACCTGACACAGTTAACAACCCTAACGGGCAAAAAATAAAAAAAATCCAAAGTGGATCCAACCCCTAAACAATTCTAACAATTAAGTGGGGGTCTAAAGTTTGGCGAATGAATCGATCGTCAACACGAGTCGGATCACGTGCCATCAACTCCTTGCAACAACGAGCAAGCATTGACGACTCTTTCGAGTCCATACAATCCCATGCCAATCAACAGAATGACTGGGATAGATAACCACAAACAAATGCTTTAAAATGGGAGGTGGATTCGACCGCCAACACGGTAATTAGCAAATCCACACACACCAACTGATCAACAGCCCACAACAAGCGAACATAAACATGTGTGGGTGAAGCGACCACATACCATAATCCAGTGCAAACATATGCACACCAGATCCTGATCTTTACGATGAGTGAATCCAACGCCAACTCGTTAAGGATTCCAATCACCTTACAGTCTACTGCCGAATGACAGCAAACTCACGACCATTTCTAGCCCTAACCATTTCTAATCTAATTGACCAATACATTAAGAAATGCCTTGGATAAAGAACCAAAACAACCATCAAGTGACACAGACCCTTTCAGACTTTAAGAGAAGCAAACCAACACGCGGAGGAACAACAAAAGTCGACCACCAATGTTTAAAGCAAATGAAATACGCACTATGGCGTCAATGGAGCCTACTCGCAAGTGTTTGAAAGAGCTGCGATGAACAAAATGAACGTGTAACACCCTATTTCTATTAAAGCGATAAAACACGCGAATGAAGCATATATTCAAGAAATAGACGCTACGTCTTCACACAAAAATTCAAACAACATGCATATATAAAACTCCTCAACAGTCGCAGCGGATAAAAATCATACATCTCCAAAATATACATGTCATAAGATCAATATACATCATCATAAAAATCTCCAAGTCCCGACATATGGGCAAAATCTCAACAACATAAATCCAGCATAAACAATCTAGAATAATAATAAAGACAAACATCCTAGATCAGAGCCTACTCTAAGACTCCAAAGGAAACGATAACGGAGATAGCTCCCGCTATCCAAGCACTCACCAAGCAAACATCAACTACTCATGCACGCCGTCTACCCATTCATACAAATAGGTAGGCGGTCCACCACAGATCACTGAGGGTAAGTTTCACATCAATCATAATCAACATATGAAAACATAAGCATTCAAGGATTCATACATATCACATATAAATGTCCATCCTTCCTAGAATACTAACATCACATGATTATTATCCCCCATTCTTTACACCTCAAGCTATCACATTACTAACATAGCACAACAAACATATTTAATCTCTAATCAAGTCATCGACATAAGCTCATCATTTATCAACATCAATCAATGAAAGGATTACTCACCTTTTTCTTCATTTAGCATACTTAACTCAACAATTGCAATTCATCATTTCAAGGTATAAGCAAGCAATCATCATTATCAAAGAAATCACCACATCATATGTATATACTTATACAATTCTCACCTCATTACTATTACCAAAATAATTATCATCAAATAGATTCACTAAGTGTATAAGCACAAGCAAGTAAGACATGCAATTAAAGCATAGTTCAATTATTCACAACCATCAACAAATTCCACCCATGTACATATACACCAATCCACACAATCACAACATTCACCAAATTTCACCAATGCACAAATTCAACAAGTCACATATTCAATTATGACACGACTCATCAACTATTCAAATGCATGCAATG
>Ga0228710_1001780_pt1 | contig 33051 bp, 21 predicted proteins | sample MedpolnodulmetaG_FD_177995 | JGI IMG/M metagenome (GOLD analysis project Ga0228710, IMG submission 177995) | Root nodule microbial communities from Medicago polymorpha collected in Santa Monica, California, United States - pink nodules | ecosystem: Host-associated > Plants > Roots > Nodule... | reverse complement strand
GGGGTAAAACACTATTAGGGTAGCTCACGAGTTAGCTAGGCAACCATGTCTAATCCTAGCCCTCATGTTATTGATGATGTACCTACATGTATTTGACATATTTTAGCTAATGAAATCCAATGATTTTCTCCCTTCAAACAGAAAAAAAATCTAATAAGTTAACTTTTGTTTATAATTGAGACTAGAAGGAGTGTTCATTTTCTAGTTTTTTTTTCCTTCATAATTTAGCCACGCCAAAATGGTATGTTTGGGTCCGCCCCTGACGGGCCATGATTTTCTCCCTTCAAACAAAAAAAAATCTAATAAGTAAACTTTTGTTTATAATTGAGACTAGAAGGAGTGTTCATTTTCTAGTTTTTTTTTTCCTTGATAATTTAGCCACGTCAAAATGGTATGTTTGGGTCCGCCCATGACGGGCCATGATCCACCCGAACAAATTAAAAAAATCAATAACTTAGGATTATTTTGCAAGATTTTATAACAATTTTTCAACAGTCTGGGAACTCGGCATTTCAAAAAATGACATACGTGATTTTTGTCATGTTTATACTTGGCTAGTTAGCATAGGTTTACAAACATTCTAATTTACAAGGGTTTTAAACCTCCCTCGTATTGTCTCATCAACTGAAATTTCCCTCAATTAAAAGGTTGTGCTTGAAAAGAAAGAAAAAAACAGTTTTGTAATGTATAGTAGTAGTAGTAAAATATGTAATTCATATTTTTTTAAAATGTCCACCCGAGCTTTTTAGTCAAACCCCACCACTTCAACTTCAACTTTATTCTTAATGTTTATTACAACTTTAATTTTGTATTTATACATTATAGTTTATTTTAGTGGACCAACCACACTTTTTTTCTACCTCCACTATTGTTGGTAAACTCTATAAAATAAAATTATGAGTTGGTCTCCATGTTCTTTACAGTAAAGTATAGGCTTAATAACAGTTTTGGCCTCTTAACTTTCACGAAGTTGCGATTTTGGCCCCCTAAGAAAAAAACTACAAAACCGCTTCATAAGTTTTGCAACTGTAGCAGTTTTGGCCCCCCCAAGGCAAAAAAAATAAAAATAACACGTGACATCTCACTTAGAGTGTCACGTCAGCGTAGACCGAGTCAAAATTGGCCTTGGGGGCCAAAACTGCCACAAGTGCAAAACTTAGGGAGCGGTTTTGTAGTTATTTTTCTTGGGGGGCCAAAATCGCAACTTTGAAAAAGTTAAGGAGGTAAAACTGCTATTAAGCCAAAAAATATCAAACACTCTTAGATAAATTGATTGTCACATTTGAAGTAAAACTCTTGTACCTCATTCTCTTTCCGACTCAAATATAGATAAAAATAACTAAAAGCATATTAGTTAAAAATGTTTAGCGGTCTTAACTCAATTGGTAGAGCATGTGGCTTCTAACCACGGCAATGATGGCGTCAAATAACAATTCTTTTTATATTTACCAAAAAAATCCTTTAATTGAAATTCAAACTATTAAAAAAATGTTCATATTATATAATATATTGCCAAGGTATTCACATTTTTTTTTTGTGTTGGCATTGTTCATCAAATAATATACAATAAAAAAATCACATGAATTCTGTTGTGGCCAAAATTTGTATCGTAAAAAAAGTCCATGATTTGTTGTTCTCCATGTTCTCTAGAGTATTATATATCAAAAACACCCTTAGACAAATTGAGTCTCACGTGTAAAACTCTCATACTTCATTATCTTCCTGAGGTCTATTGAAATGACACTAACATCGCCAATTTTAAAACATGGACAAACCCCCCTTAAGTTTTCATCATATAGACCAAAACTTCCCTTCTGTCTTAACACTATCAATCTTCCATTAACCTTTTTTTTTCACTGTTAGTTTTGTAGACCCGTGTCAACCAAGGTGCAGTTCTAAAATTATTGTCTTCTTGCTTCAATTCAAGACTCTCGTAGTTCTTCTGAAGCCATATCTTCGTACAAGTAATGCAATATGCACTGTAAAAAATTTATAATCATGCCATAAGAAATTGAATTGAAATTACCAAAGAAAATTTCAATTGGTAATAAGGAGATAAATAAAATGGGAAGGGTAGTCGTAGATAGAATTGAAATTAACGAAGAAAATACTGCAATTTAAGAGAATAGTTTGATCATAATATAGGGATAAAACATAGAAAATTTGATGATGGTGAATGGAGGGTGAGTGCATTGAACTGATGGTGGGAATTAATTGGGAGCCATAGTTTGTACCAGAGAAGCCATAGTTTGTAAGAGAAGATTAACATTGTAACTTGTAAGCTTAACATAGCCGTCAATAATGGAGAGGCAGAGAGCCATAGTCTGTTTATGTTGTAATTTCAGAGAGTCTGTACCAGAGTATAACGTTTTCTTTTTGTGTTATTTATTTAACAGAAGTTTGACACCGTTAAAAGGAGGGGAGGTAAGTGAGTTTTAAAAACTAAAGGTAGTGTTTGTGTTATATAAGTAAATCTTAGAGGAGGTCAGTGTAATTTACCCTAAATAAAAATAACTAATTGCATATCAATTAAAAACAAGCAGTTGTTGTCTCCGTGACATATCTCAGTTGAAAGAGACATTGTATTATATATGGTTGAACTTCAAATTCCAGATTCCATATTAAAATTCTAGTCGATAAACTATTTAACAAAAAAATACATAGTTGTCTTAGCTTTGTTGGTAGAGCGCATGCTTTTAACCACGTGGTCATGGTTCGATTCTCACATATAGAGAAAAAATATCGATATAAATATTTTTCAGGTTGAAGCTACACAACTCTATTGATACATGTTCATCATTGCCACCTCAGCAAAGACATGCCACTTCAGTAAAAAAATGTTCCAAGGGATCAAATTAAGTTATTACTTGTTGGGTCAAATTGAAACAATGAGTAGTGGTAGCAACACTCTCTTTTCAACACTTTTTCTACCACTCATCTTCTTATTGACTTATATCATGGTGAGTCTCATGCTTTGGAAATGAGTTTCACAAAAAATGGTAGGTCCTACATTTGTTTCATCCAATAAGAGAATAAGTGTTAAGGGGAGTGTTGAAAAGAGAGTGTCCCTAACATTCCTTATATTTAAAGATCAAAACTAAAGTTCGTTATACTTGCAGAGATCATCCGCATATTTAAACATTTAATTTTCTTGTTCATTTACGTTTAAAATATTTTTACATTCAAAAATCTTTGTTTTTGTTTTATTTTAAAATTAAAAGAAGTCAGCTGTTCATATCTATTACACATTTTTTTTGAGGGAAAACATGCTTATAGGATTTCATTAATAATAAGAGTTTCAATACAATCGGATATATCAAAATAAACGGCGAGACTAGTTAAAGACGTAGCCTCTCTTGCAAGAGCATGAGCAACCACATTGGTTTGTCGTCTAACAAACTCCACCTTAGAGTTAGAAAAGGAAGTATCGAACAAAAAACAACTGGAGGAAATAATGCAGCCAAATTCGGACAAGTCGTTTCTGGTAGAAAGGAAGGCGTCAGCTATCAACTTAGAGTTTGTTTCAAAATCCACATTGTCAAACTGCATATCACTCAACCATTGCAAAGCAGAGTGCAACCCTAAAGCTTCACCCACATCCACCGAAACAGTACAAGGGTGTGTCATAGTCTTAGCCAGAACAAACGTACCTTATACATCGCAAACACTAATACCAATACCTGTATGGTTGACGTGAGAAGAGAGGCATGCATCGATGTTACATTTGTATCTTCTGTCCACGGGAGGCTGCCACGTGATTTAGTATTTGTTGAGAGGTGGAGGCCGTTGTTGGTTGATGATTCGAACAAGATGCAAGAACATGTAAATTGCTCATAAAAATACTACACATGTGTATCTTATGCATGTGCAGAGTGCATCGACACATAAAAATATTTAATGTAAATTGCTCAACCACTCTTGAATTGTCTGCATATGCATTAAATATATGGAAACTTAATTTTAATTTGTTCAAGAATCTCACACTACAAATTTATTTATTGATGTTGTTGATAGGAGTATATTCCTATTAGTAATGACCATAACAACATCAAAATTAAGTGGAACTCAAAATCTAATTTCTTCCTCCGTATGTTTTCTTTACAAAAGAGTGTCTAAGCCCACTTATTTATACTACTATTGTGGGCAAAATATTTGTTTTTTTTTCTCTTGTTAACTGTGTCCCTGAAACACTAGTTAACAAACTAAAAGTAGAAAGAAAGGTAAAATTTTGCATTAAAAATAATACTTTTTTCAACTTTTAAAAGGTAGAATACATAATTTTCAAAAAAATATCTCCTTTTATATCCCCTTAACAAGTGTCGCTGGGGCACTTGCTAACGTTTCCCTTGTTTTTTTTCCAGAGGATTATGTGTAATTTTACAATACCAGACACATTATTAATGTTTCTTTTTTTTTTATCATACCTTTTGTGTAAAAACACGAGAACGACTTAAAATAAAATATGGAGAAAGTACTAATTTTAGTCGGACATTTTTCTATACAATTTGCCTTTAACAACATAATCTTTTTAAATTTCACATTTAAATGCGTATAGTATAAATATTGGCACAAAAAGTCAGATAAATTTAAATAACATTAATTGTAAAAGAGTTTAATCGGTACATACAATAATTTTACACGTGCGTTCAATTATGTGTTGTTACGCTAGTTAATAAATACGAAAACTCATGAGTTTTTATATCAATTAGTTGTTTATTGACGTGACAACATATCATGTCATGTTTTGAGTAAAATAATAGTACACTGACATAATATATTAATTAAATTTTATTATAAAACTGAAATAATATAAAATACATAACACAATTAAAAAAAATCAAATACATTCGTGTACGTCTTCCTTCTAGTTTATATATTAAGGAAAATTCTTATTTATCCATCAACAAAGCGTTGGTTGAGCTAGAGATTAACAATCAAAATAATGAATGACGTGTCATTTACAAAATGATTCATCATTCATCTATTATGTTAATAAATAGTGAAATAAGATTGTACCAAAAAAAATAATAGTGAAATAAGAAATAAAAATTGATAATTTTGATTGATGCTAACTGAGATGAAAACCCTTCATCTGTCTTTTATTGATGGATAGTGTAGTTGTCACTATAAAATAGACACATCGTTTATTTTTCGTAATATACACATGAAAATGATAAAACATGGTTATAGGGAAAAGGACATGTATGAATTTATCACATATTTCATGACAAAACATGAATATAGAAAAGGACGGATGAAAAACAAAATTAATATCAGAAACTGTTTTTTCGTAATAAATTTTAGTCAAACACATATGCAAGCTATTGTTGTTTTATACAAGAAAAATATATATAGATACTCGGCTTGAGAGGCTGATTAGAGTTAAAATAGACCTCAAAACTCATAACATTTGCACACATACTTATAAATCATTAACTAGAGGGATCACCATATTGGACATGGAGAGTTGAATTTGCAACCTTTAGATGAATAAGCTTCCTACCAACCTAACCAACTTTTAATTAACATGCATGATACTCCCTCCGGACCTATTTATAAGAAAAAGTTGATTTTTTGGATTCATTGAGCAATTAATTTACTTGGTATAGAACATAGACCAAATACATCATTTATGCAATGAATCAAAAAAGTCAAATGTTTCTTATAAATAGGATCGGAGGGAGCATATATATTATCTTTTTACAAAAGCAAAACGATATTTATTCATTCAAATTGATAGAATACATCAGATACAATAACATCATCAATATCGCTAAAAACGTAAAGGGTAAAACTGCAAACAAACTTACAACATTCAAATTAATAGCATTCAACGGCAAAATGCCTACTAATAATATGATAAAATCTAAATCACCGGAATACCCATGTTCCCGAATCTGCAACGTTCACGCCCAAATCATTGATTGAATCTGTAACTGATTGACTGAAGTTGATCTTTCAATGGAAACAAACGAACACCGTAATAAGACACAAAATCAAACGTCGCACAAGACAAGAAACAACACAACGCCGCACTTAGACGACGAAATCACGGAAAAAAAAACTAGAAGAAAAAAAGCTTTATATATGGAAATCACTTATTTGATTGAAAGAAAAGGAAAAATGATGTAGAAGGGTGATTCTGGGTCAAAAAAATGACCTAAAAGGCTAAAATCATCCCTCCTCAATGACGCAAGAGAAAAACAACTTTGAGAGAATGTGAAGTTTCTCTTACTAAAAAACTAAGACCGACTTTTACATGATATTATTACATACTAAATTAAACAATTTCAAACACATTTATTGTTAGATAAAAATAGAAATTTGTCACGAGAATGAAAAAAAGTATATCAAGTAAATAGCCTATCTTTTATGGATTAAAAATTACGTGATTTTGGTTTTTTATAATTTAGAGATATTTTTTAGAGATTTTATATAAAAAAACAAATGCTATTATGTTTTTGTTTATCATAATAAAAATCATTTTAAAATAAAATTTGATTTTTCAACATGTTATGACACAACTATATAAAAAGTAATTTTTTTATTACAAAATTACAATGAGTGACACTAAAAATATAGAAACACAAGGATGATATTAAATGTTAGTTTTTTTTTAAAGATATCTTCATTCAAAAGTGTTTATGTCTTATTTTTTCTAATTTTTCATAATTTTTTTTTTTTTGAGAAGTTACTTGTAGCAACTACATGTTTGTTGTTTTCTGTTTTTCAAGTTACCCGTAACAACTACATGTTTGTTGTTTTCTTTTTTTCAAGTTACTTGTAATAACTACATGTTCGTTGCTTGTTCAAAAAAAAAAACTACATGTTCATTGTTTTCTTTTTTATAAGATTCTAGATTTTTTTTAAACTACACTAGACAGATGCATAACTCACAAAATTTATTTTATTTAAAAAAAGATTCCTTTTTTCAAAAAAAACCTATGATAAATGAGATAAAAATTTGACATCTTTTTGGTGGTGTACAAGATTCGAATTCCAATCTTTCATATCTTATGCATTGTCTTTACCAACTGAATTAGTGAACCAAACTCGACTAAAATTTGAGATCTAATAAAGGTTGGACCATTTCCTTAAAAAAAAATTAATAAAGGTTTGGATAGTTGAACTAAAGATTTAAAATCTGAAAAGACCAAGGAGAAAAAAAAACTAATAAGGACTAACCGTTTGGAAAAAAATAAAAATAAAAGTGAGATCCAATTAACCTATTCTAAGTTCTAACGAAAGAAACGTAACCAGTCAAGCTCAGAACTCCTTAAATTATACGTAAGCACAACAACAAATTTGGAATGTTCCAACTTAGCTGCTGTTTTGTCTTCAAAGTAGAAAAAGTGCACTGTTTTTCGCAGAAACTTAGTACACACAAAAAAACTTCCACACTTAGTTGAATTCAACAACGCGCTCCGCTCACAAACAAAACACACAATCAATCTCATTTTCTCTCTCTAAATTCTTCTCCACCCGACATGGCTTTCGGGTTCGGGTCGTCCGATGATGCTTCCGCTTTCAAATTCTTGTTCATCATGGCGGTCGGGTACGGTCTCATGTCGATGTTGACATACTCCGTTATCCATATGAAGTTCATTGTTCCTCTTCACAACGATGCTCCTCTCGATCAATTCTCTGAAGGCAGAGCCATTCAACACGTTCGTGTCTTGTCTCATGAGATCGATGGTCGTCACGTGAGTTTTCATAATGTTGCGGATTTTTCAAAGTCATTAGTGTTTTTTATTTTATTTTGTTTTATGATTTCAATTATTTAATATGGGTCAAAACAATGTAGTATTCTACGAGATTTTTTTTTGTTGAGGGAATGTAGTATTCTACAAGATTTGTTTTCAAAAGGTTTCATCATTACATAATTATTAATGATATTAATTTAGTATTATAATTATCAATAAGTCCTAGCTCAAGCAAATGCCGAAATTGTTAGGTCAGATATCTTTGTTATTCCGGGGCCTCGCATTTGTGGTACCATGATTTAGTAGATGTTGACTTTGTATTAAGTAATTTATTTATTGATTATTGATAGGAAGGACGTCCTGGTCTGAGAAAAGCTGCAGAATACATAAAGAGTGAGTTGGAATTAATAAAGGAGAGAGCTACCTCTAATGTCAGGTCTGTGACTTTAATTCTTTTTTAATTAATTAATTAATGTTCTTATTTTGCCTTTTTAACTTTTATTTTATTTTTTAATATTATTACTTGACTGATTGGTTTATTGGAACCAATTTTTGTTGCAGAATTGAGATTGAAGAGAGTACTGTTAGTGGCTCTTTCAATATGAACTTTTTGCGTCATAACATAGCTTTGGGATACAGAAATCATACTAATATTGTTATGAGGTACATTTGTAGTGGTGGTAAATTGTTACTTGTAGGATTCAGTTATATACATATTAGTATAGATTATTGCTGATTCTACTTCAAGCAATTTCACATTTCATGCATTTTTTTTGAGTAAATTTAACTTTACAAGTCACCAGTTTGTTGTCGAAATTAACCTACGAAATTTAAACTTCCTGATTAACTAAGTTAGACAAAATTATGAATAACTGCTATGATTCAACTACTGAACTGAGTCAAAAGTAAGTGTTTGAGAAATGTGATTTTGAATGAATTTAATTTTGCTATGACTGATGATTTATGTTTGGATGTTCTTACTCTAAAAATAACAAGTTTGCTATTTGTAAATTTTTCAACCTTGTGCAGAAACCAATTTTTATCATTTCTAGTTTGGAGGCACAATCAACTTTGGTTCTAAACAACCAAGCATTTAGATTGTTACTAAAACCATGTTTGGCCAACAATGTTTTTTCTATCTTTACTTACGCAGTAACATGTAGAAGACCATAACTGTGAATTTTAATGGTTATGGACCATTGGTCTAAGTAAGGCCCCTTAGCAAGGCTAAACATTCTAGTTTGCCGGTTACAGAACAGTTCATCAATGATAGTCGTGGCATTGAGACTATGATGAATCCTTATCAACTTCCAAACCACAAGTGACAATACACGTTTTTGCATATCATAGAATACAACAAAGTTTTTTTTTCTTTTCTGTATCTTAATGTTGACTTGGATTTCATGTCTATTTTACTGTAGGATATCGTCTATAGATTCCAAAGATACTGATCCGTCGGTTTTAGTGAATGGCCATTTTGATGGTCCCCTTGGTTCCCCCGGTGCTGGTGATTGCGGTTCATGTGTTGGTTGGTAGCGTCTGTATTTGAAGTCTTCATTGTATTTGGAAAATCTTTACCTCACCTCACTTGATCATACTAAGTCTTACTATTTTGTTCCTTTTTTAAGCGTCAATGCTGGAAATTGCAAGACTAATTGTGGACTCCAGCTGGGTTCCGCACCACCCTGTTATTTTCCTTTTTAACGGCGCTGAGGAACTTTTCATGTTGGTAGGATTTCTTATCTATAAATGTTGAGTTGAAATTACATTTATGACTGTTGTTCTTTTTATATTTTGAGATTATATTATTATATGTTAATTTTGTGTTGTTCTCTAAAGATGTAGAACCTTGTATATTTCATTTAATGCTACCGACTTCATAACATGACTTTGTAGTTAAAGCTTCATCTTGAAGAAATTATGATGTTGTGATCAGAAAATTTAAATGTACTGGGATCTTTGCTAATGCAGTGTTATTTACTTTTGAACTTTTGATGCTTAAGGGTTCACATGGGTTCATGAAGACACATAAATGGCATGACACGATAGGAGCTTTTATAAATGTGGAGGCATCTGGGACTGGAGGGCCTGGTAAATGTGATGTTAAATTTCTGTTATGAATAGTATGATATAGCTACATCTTTCACAATCCTTGTCCACCAACTTATGAAATATGTTCAGTGCAATGTTGTCAATTGCGGAAAATAGCGGTTTCTTTAACGCTATTTGACCACATTTTTGTACTAAATAGTGTCTCACACAACAATAGAAACTTGTCATATTCTGCTGCGCTATAGAGCTGCTATAACCACTATCAACAACACTGGTTCCATGTACGAAGTTTCACTGAATAAAGTTGTTAATTAACAGATTTAGTATGCCAATCTGGACCAAGTTCGTGGCCTTCTAATATCTATGCAGAAGCAGCAATATACCCTATGGCTACTAGTGCAGCTCAGGTTTTCCCTTTCTCTTGTAATTTTTCTATACCTGTTTTGTACTCTATTATGTTGTGCAGTGGTTATTTTCCTTTTTCGTATCTACCAATACAGACCTGAGTTTTCTATTTCAATATGCAGGATGTTTTTCCTATTATTCCTGGAGATACAGATTACCGGATATTTTCCGAAGACTACGGCAGTATTCCCGGGCTTGATATTATCTTCCTCCTTGGTGGTTATTTTTACCATACCTCCTATGATACAGTGGAGCAACTATTGTATGTATCTTACCTACTTTATTTGGTACGAATATTATATTTTTAATTTTATATTACTTTTGCATTCTCTTAAAAATACAAGGTAATGGTTTCTACGCGATGATTTCAGTCCTTCTCTTGACCCTCCGAAGACAGGATTTTTATAGTACTAGGTTGCCATTTTTATAGTACAAGCATGTATCTAATCATTTTGATGTGTTTCTATGTCTCCAGACCCGGAAGCATCCAAGCGCGTGGAGAAAATTTGTTCAGCATAATCAAGGCATTTACTGATTCTTCTAAGTTACAAAACAGATACCAAACAAATTATAGTGAAGTTAGAGCTAGCCTATTCAACGAAGAGCGGGCTATATTCTTTGATTATCTCTCATGGTTTATGGTATGCAGTGAAGTTGTGTATTCCAACATTTGTTTATGATGCACTGATACTCACCGCAATACGGTTTTATAATTGGTCCATCTTGCTCTTTTGTTCTCTGACTTTTTGTTTTTTTTTGGATTTTCAGATATTTTATTCCAAAAGGGTAGCTAGAGTTCTTCACAGCGTTCCTATCTTCTTATTCTTTGTTATGTCTTTTACTCGTGGCTGGTCGAATTCTTGTGTGGCAACTTTGTGTGATTTTGTGAAAGGTAAATCAGTAAATGGTTATTATTGCTCATTACTTCTTATAAGATGTATTCTAATTGGTCCCCCCTGCTGATCACTTTAAAAAATGTTATCTCTATTCTAAGTAAATTTAAATGATTATATGTTTCACACATTGACTAACATTTTTAAATTTATTGGATTTACAGGATTTCTGTTCCATGCAGTTGGGATTATACTGGCAGTTATTGTGCCTGTTGCATTTTCTTTGCTGAGATTACCGTTCTCTTCTCAGACAATGAATTGGTATCTTCATTTAAATCTGTATCTAAAGTGTAAAAAAATTTGTTCCTATGTTAACATAACGGATGAAACACACAGGTTTGCTCATCCATTCTTGGCTTTCATTATGTTTATACCCTGCGCACTTGTCGGTCTTATAATTCCAAGAATTATCTGGAAATGCTTTCCTCTTTCTCAAGATGCTGCAATTGTCAAGAGATCAAAAGAGGTATTCCAGTACATTGAAACATGTTTACTAATTCCAGTGTCAAAAGTTTCATGGTGTTTCCATATGTTGATTCTGTTAATTATTGTGCGAAATTTACTGTTGGGGAGAGAGAGAGGTTTCTAAGTCCAAGCCACCTAAAATTTGATTTGACACATAAATTTCAGGCACTATCTGATGAAGCGAGGTTCTGGGGAGCATTTGCATTCTATGCCGTTTTAACTTTGGTGCGCAGATTTAATATGTAGTTGGACAATTTGATCGTTTTTCAGTATGCTGGTATTCTATTGTTTTATTGCTAACAAATTTAGTAAAAATCAGGCTTATCTTGTAGCCGGGTTGAGTGGTGGTTTTGTGACTTTTGTTGCATCTGCTTCCATGCTTCCTTCATGGATATCCTACTGCTTATCAGTCAAAACCTTCGGACAACGTTCGTTCAGGTTGGTCATAAATAATTGTAATTTGCAATACTATGTTTACTATTTTCTTTTTTGCATAAACAAATTTTAATGTCTTCGTCTTTGGTCTTTTAAGCATCCTTCCTCACTTTTTTTTTTTTCTTCTGTTTCTAGGTCAACAATATTTTACATATTGCCTCTGGTTCCATGCCTCGCATACGCTGTTTATTTTGGTGGCTTTCTTGCGCAATTTCTGATAGAGAAGATGGGCATGATGGGTTCTCTTCCTCTGCCATATGGTTAGTTTTTCTTCTTTTTTTAATCACGAGGCTTCATGCTCATACATTAGTAAATGCTTGCTATCTGCTGAACATGACTCATTACAGGGCACTATGTTCCGGATATTATCGTGGCTGCAGTTGTTGGACTTGTAACTGGTTGGTCCGTGGGTCCTATTATGCCCATTTGTGGTCATTGGTTAGCAAGGTCATCTATCGTGCGATTTCTGCTGCATCTCAGTGTGCTTGGTTTGGCGATATCTTCTCAGTTCTTTCCTTACTCCATGTCTGCACCTAAAAGAGTTGTTTTCCAGCATACTTTCCGAACTGCAGGTATTCATACCTGTTAATTTTATCAGAAATGAAAGTGTCATGAACTATTATTTTCGTGACTGAATCTAGGGTGTACAATATGTTCTCTTCCATTATTATTTTAGTACTCAAATGTCCTATTTTTATATTCTGTTTTCAAATTTCTAACAATTTGTGTGGTTTGGCAGGCTCAAACCAGATAACGGAATCCACTTATGATCTGTCTGTACTAGATTCTAACTCTTTACTATTCATTTTCAAACACTCCCCTGAAGTTGCAAAGATATTGAATATTACTCCGGAGTTTTCGTTTGAATCTGCACCATTGTCTGAACGCCACGATTGGATGGTAAGTTCTGTGCCAATATCCTGTGAATCTTTTATATCATGTATATATTTTTTTTTTGAACAAGCATCATGTATATTTTTTAGTACAAAGGTAACTGCTATTTTTTATAACGTAGTAGTTTATATTCTCAGGTCTTGTGAATTTTAGAAATTAATGAAGGAATGTCTCTATGCAGGTAATTTTTCCAGTTTCTTCCCTCTTCTCAAATAGTTTGAAGTTCCCCGCAAAAGAGGATGAAATTTTGAAGCAGTATGAATTCTTTCCTACACTGACGGTTCAAAATACATCTTCGAATTCTGAAAAGGGACAGAGAAGACTTCACTTAGAGCTTTATTTAGGGTGAGTGGGTAATGGTAATTACTCCGAGCACAAAAATACAGTTGGTCATTTCTATTCCTTTCAACCTTGTTTTCATGCACAACTTGATTTCTATTCCTTTTAGTTCCTTAGAAGAGATCTGGGTTGCCGTTCTTAACATCACTGGTCCGTTATCTAGTTGGTCATTTGCCGATAACGTGCTTCCAGGTACTAAAATCGTTTCATCGACTTAATTTTTCTTTTGGGCTTATAATATATTTTCTCTTCATAATGTCGTTTGAATGTGCACAGGAACTGAAGCTTATGGCGGCGGTCCACAATCATATATACTGCGACTTAGTGGACCGAGTGAAGGGAACTGGTCCTTCTGGTTAGAGGTAAAGTTTGATGCTGCATTAAATTTATTTTCTTTTACAATAAAAGCTGAACTTCTATTTTGGTTGATAATATTTCAGGCTAGCAGCTCTGAGGCATTGAGAGTGGACCTTTCAGTTTTGGACCAAAAGTTGGTTGGTCCAGCAAAGACATTGAAGAATGCTTTCCCCAACTGGGTTGATGTAGTTGGCTATTCTAATTTTCTTTCCACTTATACAGTTTAAAAAGCTAATTGTTTTCTGTGATCAAATTTGTATAGGGTAGGCATAGGAATTGGTAGAATAATTTAGTTAGCTTATATCCCTAACCTATTTCAAACACAGGATTAGGATTCTGATGTCTTATGTTCAGATTTTTTTATGAAAGTGAGTTAGTATTTATAGCTGCAGAACTCAAACCGAAATTCGATGTTATAGAATAACACAAATATCTGCGGAAATCTGATGATTGTATTGACGCGATTCTTACAACGCGCCAGTTTTTAAACGGTGCGCCCGTTCGAAAAAATATGTCACGCATATAGTTCTATTTATAGGAGGTTATCAGTACAAACTATGTATGGAGTTTGGATCCTCTTTAAAAAAAATATATGGAGTTTGGATCCTTTTGTTTGCTGTACTCGGGATGCTGAAACTTGTTCTCTATGTTGTTAAGGCTTAGCAGAAATCAAATAATAACCGCATGTGGTTTAAATAATTGTATATTGAACACTTAATTCATCAGACGCACTGACATTTCAGAGGTAGACACCCATCATCGATGCTTTGCACATTTCACTTGCGATTGTAAGAATAAGAACTTCAGGCAATGTTCTTTCTCACTGTGATTTCCATAGCCACTGCTCCAATCAAACAAAAGATCACATGAACACTTCGACCAAACGAATGCTATGACCAGATGAGCAAGACTTTTATCATTTGCATTTCGTATCGAGCCAAAAAATTTGATTGCACTTTGTCGCTTGCTTCTTGTTGTGTTCCAACGTCTTCATAACGATATTTATTGACTTTATCTAGTTAGTGCTAATAACAATCACACTTGAACACACGATTAATTGACAAATTATTCATTTGTTTTGTTATCATCAAACAATAATTGCAAGATATTGTATTTGAACCAGACTGGTTCTTATAAATCCCCTATCACTAATATTATAAATATCCTTCCGTAAGCATACCTTTTCACTCTCCTACCCTCCACTATACCATGCACTGTACCGTATTTATGAGTTTCGACTTTAAACCACAACCCCCTCGCAATCAACCCTCATCCTCCAACACCATTTATCTAAAAGAGATGATATAAATTCTTTAAATGACACCATCTTTATCCTTATGTAAAAAAACTTTATCCCAATGTATCCAATGAATCCTACAAGTCTCCTCACTCCCTCTCCAAAGAAAACATTTTAAAAAACGATTCAATAAGTAAAATTATACATGTTAGAGCTTTTAAAAAGGAGAGAAAACAATCATATTTAATCAAGACAAGACAACCTCTCATAGAAAGGTTGCGACTTTTTAGGCCTGAGAATATATTTATTATCCTTTCAATGACAGTTTTTCAAAATGATAACTTTCTCGGATTATCCTCCTATTGAAAGGTGTCTAACTAATTCTACAATGAAAAACACGAGAAGCATCCACCATCCAAGAATGCGAAACATTATTTCCGACAATAAGAGTTTTGTGAAAATTCACCTCCAAACCATACTTTAACTAAAGAAGAAGCAAATATTTCAATCCCTTTGATATTTGCCCAACTTTTCTCGTCTAGAATTAAAATTTGGTCGGCAAATCGAAGACAAGTTAGCTTGAATGAAGAATTCATCCCAATAAGATAGCTAGTGAATAAGAACGACAATAAGGGATCACCTTGCCTCAAAACTTTAATCAATTTAATTCCTTTTGTTGAACTACTCATTAACAAGCATAGACCCTATAGCAGAGTTGAGACACTCCAGTATCCATCCAAATATTTTCAACCCACCAAATTGTATGCATGCTCAAAGTCTATCTTAAAAAGATATGAGTTATTTTTTCATCTTTTTTTGCCTCATCTACAATCTCATTAGCAACACTTACTTTAACACTCTCATTAAAACCCACCATCTTATTGAGTCATACCATTTTTTATAGAATTCATTCCAACAATGTTATAATCCACATGGGCTTCATCTAATATTAGAGTGAACATCGAAGAAGAATGTTAGAACGAATGTTGCAACATTCATAATGATTTAACCCACTAAATCAAACTAACAGTACATGTTTAGTTTGCCAGTTAATTCAAAACTTATTATTCATATACTTATTTAAAGAAAATTTATGAAAACAAAAAAAATATAAATTTTAATTTTATGTTACCAAATTAAAATATTATAATATAATTATTTAAAAATTATTCATATAGTTTGTGGGATAGGAACTGTTGGTAAGAGGGGTATATGAAGAGATTTTAGTTTATAATAAATTGGGCCAATTGGTTGATAAACAAGTCGGGTCTATTAGCCCATGTCATAATGTCCGAAACATAGAGATTAGGGTTTTATATTTCACCCGCTATATAAACTCAACTATACCACACTTCATTCTTGCTCTCAGCCCTCTATCGTTTATTTGCAGGTTCCATCAAACGCCGTCGTCATGGTAAGCATTCAATCTCTCACATTTTCAATCCTCATTGATTTGTTTAAGATCTGTGATTCGTTTTTCTAACTCTCTTCTCTGTGTTTGTTTTTTTCGAATTTTTAGGTTAAGTACTCAAGAGAGCCTGATAACCCTACCAAGTGTAAGTAACTTGTGTAATTTTTTTTTTTAATTTGATTTTGGAATGAATTATCGGAGATCTTATTCTTACTTTTTCAAATAATGTTTTATATGCAGCCACCAAGGCTCGTGGTGCTGACCTTAGAGTTCATTTCAAGGTAATAAATTACTTTTGTTATTTTTAGATTACTTTTTTAATTTGATTAATTAGTTGTTTGTTGATCCAGTTCAATTTGTGTTACCAAATACTCATTTTTTGTTTATTGATCATGCATTGTAATTCACATTGAACTTATCTATTTCTCTGATGGTTCAAACTGTAATCAAGGGCTCTTTTGGATTGGCTTATTTTTTAGCTTATGCACATAAGCTAAAAACAAGCTTGTAAGGTACTTATTTATTTGCTTAAGCTTTTTTCATAAGGTAATAGATAAGCCAATCCAAACGTCCCTTAATGCAATTTAACTGTTGTCATTGTCAAATTTGTTGGTTTATTGTTGTTTGAAATGAAATTATCTTTTGTGCTAATTTACAGTTATTAAGAAATGTTAGTTTGAAAATGGGGAATGAAAAATGCACCAATGTTATTCGGTCAACATTTCGTGTTGTATTACATCATAAATCATACTTTCATTAATATTGTACTTGCTGTTGTTTAAGTTGTGCTGTGGCTCTCCTGTTTGTGATTCATATTGTTTTCTTCCCGTTTAGATATAGTGAAAACTTGAACTTTTAAAATGATCATTTTTATTCGTACTTTATTCCCTTTGTTTTGTTGTTTATCTAGTACTGAGGCTATCCTGTTTGTTATTCAAATAACATATTTTTCTTGTTTAACTCATTACTTAGCGTAGAGTTTTTGTATTCTCTTCCAGTTAAGATATATCGAAAACCCAGCTATTAGAACAGTAGTTACAGATAACCTGATAGAAAACCGATGTAAAAGCAGTTGTTTGTTGCCCATTGAATAGACCTCTTGTTAAATTCAGAGAGATAATAGCCATGGCTTTTGGGAGAATCTCAACTCCCTTTTTGTGATTTAAGGTTCACTAAATGCGGGTACATTTTGTATTTATGGTTATTCATACCTTTTAAATTTTACTAATTATTGATCATTAATGGTGGAGTGTTTCATATAGCATCTGCGTGACATAGTTCCTGGCTAACCTCATTACTTAGATTGTTTGGTATTCTCTTTTGCGTTATTCATTTCAATTAATATATCATGAAGTTTAACTAATATTTGATATATTTGGAGTCATGCAACAACCTGATTGAAAAAAGCAGTGGTCTGGTTCCTATATGAGCAGTCCACCCGTAACCTTCAGGGATATAAAACCCATTGTTATTGGGTGAACCTATGTCTTGTCTTTGTGATACGTGATTGAAGGTTCAGTAAACGATGGAATATTCAGTTCATTTGTTTTATTGTTTTAGATTTTAGTTTTCTAATTTTGAAATTTATTGATTATAGATGAAAAAAGCTGTGGTTTGTTGTCTTGTGAATGTACGTCTCGTTAAATTCAGGGATATAATATCCATGATTTTTGGGTGAACCTCTCTTCCCTTTTTACGATTAAAAGGTTTTGAAAATGAAATATTTTGTATATATGTTACTTCATTCATTTTAAATCTTACTAATTATTGAGTGTTTCAAGTAGGCTCCAAGTGGCATAGATCCTGGCTAACCTCATTACTTAGATTGTTTGTTTTTCTCTTTTGCATTATTCATTTCAATTAATATATCATTAAGTTTAGTTAATAATTGATATATTTGGTGTCATACTACAACCTGATTAAAAAAAAGCAGTGGTTTGGTTCCTATATGAGCAGTCCACCCGTAACCTTCAGGGATACAAAATCCATTGTTATTGGGTGAACCTATGTCTTGTCTTTGTGATACATGACTGAAGGTTCAGTAAATGATGGGATATTCAGTTCATTTGTTTTATTACTATGGATTATGCATTTCTAATTTTTAAATTTAATAGTTTATAGATGAAAAAAGCAGTGGTTTGTTGTCTTGTGAATGGACGTCTCACTAAATTCAGGGAGATAATATCCATGATTTTTTGGTGAACCTCCATTCCCTTCTTATGATTTAAGGTTCTGTAATTGAGGGATCATTTTATACATACATTCCTTCATTCATTTTACTAATTACTGAGTGTTTCAAGTAGCCTCCGTGTGGCATAGTTCCTTGCAAACCTCATTATCTGGGCTGTCTGGTTTTCTCTTTTTCGTTATTCAAGTTTAATAATAATTGATATATTTGGAGTCATGCACAAACCTGATTGAAAAAAGCAGTGGTCTGGTTCCTATATGAGCAGTCCACCCGTAACCTTCAGGGATATAAAACCCATTGTTATTGGGTGAACCTATGTCTTGTCTTTGTGATACGTGACTAAAGGTTCAGTAAACGATGGAATATTCAGTTCATTTTTTTTATTATTTTAGATTTTTAAATTTGATTCACTTTGATCTGTGTTGACATGTATTCAATTATTGGTTTAGTCTGCTATTATGTAGTTTTAATGACTATTGACTTACCCACCTTTTTAACGGCCTAGGTTCTTGATGTGCCTCATTATTAATTGATTACTTAATACATAAGAAAATTTTGAGTTTGCCTTTTCCAGTTCAATATTACATGGAAAAGATGTATAAGTCATAGAAAAACCTAATGAAAATTTGTCTATATCGAGCAGTCCTCTCTGAAATGTCAGGGATACGTTTTTAGTAAATGATAAGACATATTTTTCATTTCTATGCATTTAAATTTGAAGTAAATCACAATCGTTGACTGGCATAGTTTCATTGTTTATATCTCATTAACTTATAAGAAGCTGTATTGTAAAGAGATATTTCTTTTTTGATGTAATCCTGATTCAGATATTGTTTTTAAATTGAAAAGGAACAATCAGCAACTCTCTAAACCTTATTATTGTTTGGTTACTTTTAATGTTTGATTTTTCCCAATTCTGTTTTATTAATGATTCAAACCTACAATTAAGCTACTGCCACTCTTATCTTTAATATGATTTTTTCTATGGATGTGAGATTAATCATTTTGAACTGTACTTGTAGAACACTAGGGAAACTGCCTTTGCCATCAGGAAGTTGCCCTTGACCAAGGCTAAAAGGTACTTGGAAGACGTTCTTGCACACAAACAGGCAATTCCATTCAGACGTTTCTGTCGTGGTGTTGGGAGGACAGCCCAGGCCAAGAATAGACACTCAAATGGACAAGGAAGGTGGCCAGTCAAGTCTGCTAAGTTTATCCTGGATTTGCTGAAGAATGCAGAGAGTAATGCTGAAGTAAGTTCTGTTTCTTTTATCTTTTATTTGCTTTCGTAAATTCATTTGTTTTTTTTTATGCTCATTTGTATGTTAATTATTTCTTTATAGGTCAAAGGTTTGGATGTTGATGCCCTATATCTTTCACATATCCAAGTCAATCAAGCACAGAAGCAAAGACGCAGAACATACAGAGCCCATGGAAGAATCAACCGTATGTTTCAAATCTTAAGATTTGTTTTAATTTACTGTTATTTGTTGTGTGGTTTTATTGACTCTCTCTATTTTTGCAGCTTACATGTCATCTCCTTGCCACATTGAGTTGATATTATCTGAAAAGGAAGAGGCAGTTCAGAAAGAGGTATTTTGTTTGCCCTGTTTTTGTTTCTTTTTAATTTTTATTGCTTGTTTAATTGTTTTGGCAAGATTTTGGTTATTTAAATTAAACTTTCATTCTGATATTTTTCCAGCCCGAGACCCAGTTGGCAGCAAGCAAGAAGAGGGCTTAAACTCTACGAAGTGTCGCTCCCTTGTATTTGATCTTAGGTTATTTCAAGAACAGTTTTGTTGCTATTATTTTACTGATATTATTTTAGAAATATTTTTCTGATGTTTTAAACTATGTTCTACTTTATACTGAATTTGGAAATTTATCATGATGAGATTGAATGAATTAAGTTTTGCTTGAGTTTAGCAGCATAGGTAGATGCTTTGTGCCGCCTTCTTGGGTGCATAGATGCTTGAGTTCAATGTTTGTTTTCTATGAGAATTTTTTTCAAGAATAACCCATAAAATTGGCACAGAATGTAACCAAAAAAGAAATTTGCATGCCATCAACCACATTGAATGGTGGCATTTAGGGTCGGAAGGGGAAAGAGTTTCCACTATGGGAAAATTGATTTTAACCATTAGATATAATCAAGAACACAATCTTACCATGGTCTCTCAGTATTAGATCTCACTCACTTTCTCTCTAACCTCCTCCTCTACCTACCCTCAAGCACAGAACCACCACCATGTTTAACTTCACTTGCCTTGACTCCCAATCCTTCCCATGAAGCAATCTTCATTGTATTTTAATTACACTTGTCATTGCTGGAACAAATTTTTGCCATTAAAAAATCACAGGACTTTGCATGATAAATTTGCAGCCGGAAACAATTGAAAGAAAAAAAAAAGTTCAAAACTTTTCATTGACATCTCGGATCCAAAGCCTTCTGGAAAAAGTGGAGAAACAAAATTCATTCATTAGTGAAGAATATGAAACAACCTCACCATCCTTAGCTTTCTCTTCAGATCTTCACTTTCTCTCTCCCGTTTAAACTTCCCTTAATCAATTTCAAATTTCTACAATGATCTTGATTTTATTTTTGTTTTTTGTAAATGAGATTTGGGTATTGAGAATTCAAAATCCAAAATCTAATTGGGAAAAAAAGCATTAATAGTATTCATAATCAGATCTGATGTTTTTTGACGAGGGAGAAGGAGAAGCACAATTAAGATTGCATTACGGTGTTCTATAAGATAATGGCTAATATATGTAGTTTACGGTGTACGATTTGGTAAATAACTTGTAATTGCAAATTGTGATTTAAGATTTATGAACACAAACAAAAACCAATGTTCAAATTACAGAAAATTAGTGGCCCATTTGACACTCAACTAAAGTATCAGTTATAGAAAGAGAGAAAAAAAAAATACTGGGAGAAGTTTGTGAAGATTTGTGTGATTCAAGTTGTTGGAATGGTGGCCATAATTAGTCTGATTTTGCAAGGTATGTGGGTGAGTGATGAAGGTGAGATAAAAATTTGGTGTTGAGAGACCATGGTAAGATTGTGTTTTGATTATATCTAATGGTTAAAATCAATTTTCCCATAGTGGGAAACTCTTTTGTCTTCCCACCCTAAATGCCACCACAATGAATTTGCCATTGCTCTTAGCGTCAACAATTGACAATTTAGCACCAAAACCCATTCTCTAAAATTAGGTTAGAATGTAAAAAAAAATGAGCAAGATTTTGGGATTGATCCACAAAGCTTTTTTTTTATTTTTATAATTAGTGAACAAAGAAAAAATTGCTTCGGAAGAGACAATAGAGTCATCAAGAATTATAAAATAAAAAAGGTAAGACGATGTAGAAAAACCAAATTAACGAGTCCTTGTTAAAAACAAATTCTGGGTAACTCAATTGTAGAAGCACTTATTTTTCAACAACTTTACTCAATTTGGAAAAGTGAGAAAGGGAAGAGAAGGATTTGGAATTAGAGAAAGGAATTAGGTGTTGATTGGTAACCTAGTCCAAAAAAAGTTATATTTTTTGGCGAGTTCTAAAATTAATTGTTTTTCTTTCATTTTTTGTTTTCATCTTTGATTTTGTAAAAATTGAAAACATTATTAGTCCCACCTTTTTTTCAGATTGTGTTCTTCGATTGTGTTTGCCAATGAGACAAGGAACTAGAATAAAAGAAAAGGCTTCGATGTTAACTGTGCATGATAATATATCATTGAGTATCGTCATAATGTCACCAACCATTGATTGTGTGTAAAAATATACGTGAGTTGCAGAGGAAGGAAATGGGAAAGAGATGGGGATATGATCTTTTTTGAAACAGAGATAGGGATATGACTGTGTGTGTAAAAATATGCAAATGTTCTTATTTTCATTTTCAATTTGCACAAATCTATACCATTGATTAAATCTAATGATAATTTTTTTATGCTTCACAGATACAAAACTTAATTGAACTCTCACTCTATATGTTACCTAAAAATAATTATCTTTTTTTTTTAATATTAATATTAGCCATTATCTTATAGCGTAGTAATGAATATGAATTATAATCTCTTGGGATTTTTGCTTAGAATTTTAGATTTAAAAGATCATTCAAAAATCAAAACTGAAGTTTTTTCTTAATTTAATTATATTATATTAGTAACTTTCTTCAACAAACCCATCTCTCTAATGGCAATGCACTTCGATTAAGAAAAAAGATAATCTCTAGGATAGTAAACAAATTTAACTCTCAATAATTAGAAATGGTGAAAAATACACAAGTTCTTCATCTCCTTTCAACTTTGTAAATACATCAACATCGTCTCAAGTAATCATCACGTCATCAACGTATAGAGTATATTACAATTACGAGATTAAGTACACTTGAGAAAGAAGACATACTGATGAAGATAGAATGAAAGTCGATAAATGCAATTATAATAGAGAATTGACCAAACTAGGAGCTTGTTCAAGTTCACAATTTTTTTTTTCATACAAACTTTTCTTTGATCTTGATTACATTTTCTCTTTAAAATCACCATTCAAGAAAACATTTTTAATATCCATTTAAGAAATATGTTAGTGGTGACCAAATGCAATAATGATAAGAGTGTAAATAGTGATCATTTTGGCAACGTAGCTAAAAAATGCTTCTTCACACTTCATATCATTGTCAAGAGAATCACGAGACATACTTTATAGCGTTTAACTGCAGGATGTCATCTGAACTATCTAATTTGTCTAATCAACAAAATATTTTCTGAGGGATGAAATATGTAAGATAACACTAAGGATAATGATCACTAAACAGATTTCAATCAATTTCTTATACGGTAATTGTTGTAGGGTTCACATAACCTGCTCTATCTTTGTTTATAACTAGTTTTAATGTTTCTAATTTGTCAAAGAACCATTGATAAAGATCTGCAATCTAGTGATTTGATTTCATTATTAATGATGCAGACTTGGTTTCTTAAGCTGACAATCTTTTTGTGAACCTGAACCTGATCATTAGTTTGTTTGTGCTTGGTCTAATTATAAATGGCTAATGTTGTTTCTTAGTTATTACTTTACATCTAAGGTAATTTAATTTGATAACGTTAATTCAGCTTATAGAAGAGGGCGGAAGCAAAGGAAGCCTAAAACAATGTTATTCTCTTATTCAAAAAATAAAATAAATTTATTCCTGATATATGCATTGGTCTTTTCACAGGTAATAGTCAAGGGAGGCATGGGAATATGAGATGGTGCATAGGTGATGGGAGGAAAATAAACATTTGGCATGCGCCTTGGCCCAGATCAAGTGTAGATTTTGTTGTCACTAGCCCCGCTGGTTCAATGATCGGAACTTCTGACAGTGGCAGATTTAAGGGATCGAATAAATAAGTGCTGGTGCTGGGATATCATACAAAACATCTTTAACCAACAAGATATGGAAAATATTGAAGCATTACACCTGGGCATCGAGGACAAGAGTATCATTGACCACCACTTTGTATATGTCAAGAGAACGGTTCTGTTGCCATGCTTATCTTTCTTCCATTATTTGTATGAGATATTCGCAGGAAAGCCAACTCCTTGTAGGATCCAAATTATTGCCTCAATGACTAACAACCTTCCTTGTATGCAAACTCAAACAGTTCCCTTCAAGTGTAAAAACACAATTAAAAAAAATATATTCATAGCCACTAGATTTGAAGCATAGTTCCATCAACATTGAGCAAAGTTTGTTCTTCCATCAGACTTGTAAACTATGGATTGCACTTGCTGAAAGTGAGTTGCTCCTGTGATTGAACTCGTTGTCATCGTGATTCAACTTGGCTGTTGATACTATGTGTCGAACTTCAGCTTGCATGAGAGAAATGTCAGGTTCTGATTGACTGGTTTAAAGCTATGAACGAGAAGGATTGGACTCATCGTGAGTTATCATTCGACACTGCACAATGTCCCACATCGCTAAGTTGGAAACGAAATATGATACTGTGGTCTATAAAAGCGGAGCTAAGTGGTACCTGTTTGTTGCCACAGCTATCTGTGTCGGTAATGCCGAGTTCAAATTATTTTAAGACAATAACTTAAATCCACCAGTATCACTCTGGCCATTATAACGTTTCCCTTGTTACTTTCGTTTTCGTTTTGATTTTCCATTTTTATATACACCCCTTAAGCACTAGAAATTTTAAGCATAGTTCCATAAATCGTTTCTACATAGCAAAGTTTATTCTTCCATCAGACATATCAAAGTTTAATCGCTCAAGTCAGAGAAAAAGTAATTTAGTTCCTTAAATTGAAAAATATCAATTAATAGGAAGATAACGTGAATCAATTGAAATACTAGTGTAATTTTTATGAATGTTGGTCCAATCCACCTCCATGGAAACCAATGAGCTAACAATGTCAAGGGGGTATTGAAATAAAAGATTAGTAATGATAAAAAAAAAAATTGCATCTTCTAATTCTTCACACAACAATCAACTCAGAAAAGTCACTCCTACTTGAAAGATTTGCATTCTTCACCGATCTTCTTCATTCAAACACTAAGAGGTAAATTAATACACACAATATCATTAACATCTACAAATATAGATATTATACACATGTAAGCAGAATGGGGGGTGGTGGCGCAGTTGGCTAGCGCGTAGGTCTCATAGCTAAGAGTTATCCTGAGGTCGAGAGTTCGAGCCTCTCTCACCCCAACTGTCTTTTTTTTTCCCTCAAATTAACTTTCTTTTTTTTCTTCTTTTTCTCAAAATGTAATCTAATGAAACAGAAGTTTTGAACACGCTAATGAAACAGAGTTAAACTTACCATCTACTAAATTAATCTAATATATAAAATTATTTAGGCTAAATTATACTTTTGGTGAAATGGTGTCAAGATTGGTTTACAGGTTTTCATTTTAGAATTCTTCAGACCCATGTATTTCAAATTGTGTTGTAATATTCTCCTTGAGTTCAGCTAATAATTTGGAGTTGTTGCCATTGAAGATTAAGTCATACCTATATACACATGTTTAAGGTTTTGATTAATGATAAGGTATCTAAATCTCTTCTTAGGTGTCTTTGACGTTCAACTTTTGATTTTTTTTATTCTTCTGTTGGCTCAACAAAATCTTTATCTAAAATTTATCCATAGCCACTAGATTTTAAGCATAGTTCCATTAACCGTTTCCCCATAGCAAAGTTGATTTCACTTGATGTTATCTTGATTAAACCTGGCTCTTGAATCTTGATACTAGGTTTGGCAATTTAAACAGAACACTGAACTCCCAAACATGATTTTAATTTAGCAGCACAAAAGCTTTGCATGTGGAACTCGTTGGAACTGCAAGTAATATTAATTATTACAAGTGAGTGGCAAGTGAGGTGTGAAGAGTAGAAGGTAAAAATATGATGTTTTAGTTTTTGTCCCACATTGCTAGCAAAGAAACTAACATATATGTGAACTTGTTCTATATAACATCACATGTGAAACTGAAACTTTAACAAATGAATTTGCATGAGGCGTTTTATTGCTGTCCCAATGTCACTGTTTCTGTACATCGCTGACATGTCAAATTTGTGTTGTTGGCGGGGGTGCAGTTTCATTGGCATTGTCTGTGATGGCAAAAATTTAGTTTAAAATACACTTTGATGGAAGGAATGAGTTAATTGCATTTATTTTTTCTTTTCTTTTCTTTTCAAGATGAAATTACGCTTATTTTAAGGGCTAAAATGTCTATTCACTCGATCTAGATTTGGTTTAAGCGCAATGTCAAGGTTGTTTGTTGGGACCATATTGCAGCCGCAGTTGTGGTACATCAGCACATTTGCTAGCTATTTTCGGCAATTTAATTAAATACAACTAGAACCATTGCAATTTAAAACCATAAGTACTATCTTATGGTCTGTTTGGATTGAATTATCTAAATTTAAAACCAAGTGTTAATCTCTGAACCACTTGTAACCATAACATGGGAAGGTATGTGCAGTTTGCGAGTGAAAATTGCATACAAGAGTTATTAGAAGCATATGACACAATAACATGTATCATAAAAGTCATTTTAGACATATATCCTTTTGAGAAAATAGGTTTGTTTTTTTAAAAGTTTATCTTGTTAAATCTTTAACAATAAATATTTAAGTTACTCAGTATCAAAATTTCTATTTTATATCCTTTAACATTACTATTTTAGACATTTAATTTGTATTTTCTTATGGAATGTGTTAATGAACTAAATATAAGAATATTAACAATATTTTAAATATTCAGACTTGTTCGTTAAAACTTATGAATATGTAACTTGTAGACGATGAACTACTAGATAAGATAGAAGGTGAAGGTTGAAGTGATTTAAACTAAAAAGTTAAATGAATTGAAGATTGTAATTTCAAACACAAATAAAATAGCAAGAGTTGTGTTATTTGAACAACCATTTATATGACAACTTGTAATACAACCAAAATTTTACAAAAAAAAATAAAATATTGACACAAAAGTCAAAACAATAGAGAGAGAAAGTAAAATCATAATATGAATATGATAGAGAAAATGATCATAAAAGTTGTCAAAAAATGGTTGTATTTCTCATACGAGAAGGTCTTGGTTGGGCACATATCTAACACTTTAATTTTGAGCACATACTCACGTAAAACTAATAAAATTAAATAAAAAGTATTTAGTCACATCAATTGATATATTATTTTTTTTTCTTGCTTTTGTTTGTGTCCAAATATTTTTATTTAGGTTTGTGCTCAACCAAGACTTTCTCTTTCTCATACTAGTAAATATTAAAAAAAAATATCCATCGGTTATTATGATTAAGAAACAATTTATACTACTCCCTTCGATCTCAAATATAAGAAAAGATTCATTTTTTAGGTTCGTAGTCAATGTATGTGCATTACAATGAGACCGGGAGTATGTTGCACCAATTTTGCGGAGCCAATTATTAGTTTGAATGATTTTTTTGGAATTAACGGAAGGGTAAAAACATAAAGACATTATGTGTAATAATCCACGTGTATAATTTTAATTGGCAGAGAGTAAAAACATTACGTGTATCTAATGTAAAGTTGGAAAGGGTAAGAAAAGGTGAGATTAAAATTCAGTTCGATCGATCGCCACCTTCTTCTTCCTTCTTCTCCGTTTCGCTCTCAAAAGGTATCATATCATCACTCACTCACACTTTTCATTGTATTTTCCCTTTTTATGTGCTTTCACAACAAGTTTTTAGGTACACACTGATTTTCAATTTTCAGTTTTTTTTTATAAATAATTTTAATAACTATCGCCACAATAGATCTAGTTATAAGCATTTTAAAACTGGACTGACTTATGTCCATAAGCTGTTTTACAGCTTATTTCCATAAGCTCTCTCGGATAGTTTACATGAAAACAGTTTGACTTTATTGTATCTTTTGTTATAGAAATACCGTTTACATAAGCACTTAAATGATAAATTTTTATGCTATAAGTGCTTAATTAATCCGTTTATCAATACATGGCCTTAATTTTATATTAGTAAATGCAATCTTAAGTATGTGTATTGATAACATGTATTTGTCTTTCAAAATGTTGATGGGGAATGTCCCAACTCGTAGCCAATTACGCTCGCTATTTAAGCATTTGAATGAAGCTTTTTTTACCGTCAAAAAATGTATAACCCCTTTCAGGGCTTTAAAGATTCTGTCTTTTGTGTTTTTTTTTTTTTTAAGTAATAATGTTTTTGGCATTCATTTCTGAGTGGTTAAGTGTTTTCTCTTGATTATCTTTGTTTGATTAGATGGATTGGGAAGGACAAAAGCTAGCAGAGCAACTGATGCAGATACTGCTGCTTGCATTTGCTGTGGTTGCATTTGGAGCTGGATATCTCACAGCTTCTTTCCAAACAATGATCCTAACATATGCTGGTGGTGTTGTTCTCACCACATTAGTCACTATTCCCAATTGGCCCTTTTTCAACCATCATCCTCTTAAGTGGTTGGACCCGAGTGAAGCGGAAAAGCATCCAAAGCCAGAACCATCTTTGAATGTAGCTACAAAGAAGAAATCCATTAAAAAGTAGGTTTATTTTTGCTGTTGCTTATGTTGGTAACTGGTAGTTCTTTTAAAGTTTGAAGTTGATGCTTTGAAAGAAATTTGCATTTCCTTCTGCACAATACAATGTACTTAACTTCTTAGATTACAACTATATAATTGTTTTCTTTTCGACATTGCTCGTCTTGGTTGGCATTTGCCTTTATTCTCGTTTTTTTGTCTCTCTTGTTGGTGTTCAAAGTCAGTCCCTAGCATAACTTATAGCAAAATGATTTGAGCTGCTAAAAGTACTGTCTTCTAACAGTGCTCACTTTGTAGTGTAGCACTGACCCCCTTTAGTGCTGCGTTACTGAATTGAGTTGGCATATGTGACTGTTACTGTTTATGGTTTTCAAAGAAATTGGTTTTATTTCTTAAGCAAGAGGATTCTTGTAGCTTCTGTTACGTATACAAATTGACAAACTTTTCTCGTTCTAGTGCTCACTTTGTAATGTATTCTTCACACTTTGCCATCACTCCTAGTGTATGTTTGGCGGGAATCTTTAATGAAGAATGTAGACATGTGGTGTTTTTTGCAAATTAAAAAATGAGTCGGTGATATCAATAACTTTAGGGAGGCCGTCTGAAATAATCTCGAATGATATATTGACTACAACTTTGCATCTGCTACCCAACTAGAGCAGCCAAAATTAAACTGAACCCATTAATCAGGCCGTTCACCCACTAAAATTAGGAGGGTTGGATTGGAAAATTACTTAAACTTTAACTAGTGGTATTTTGATGCTGTTATATGACGAATGTATGTATGAAACATATTTAGAATGCCAGTGGCATTTACAGAGTGAAGTGTTTTTTTTTGGGGCAGCTGTAGTTATTATTAAACATGTTTCCTATCACTTTTTGTTTTTTGAAATATAGATTTGACTGCTTTGCTTTGGAGTTTGGCTCCTTTGAATCACACAATTTTCTTTTGGATTTCGTCTAGCCTTTCTGAGGGGTTAGGATGGCAAGATAGGGTCGGGCTTTGGGGTGTGGAGAGCGAGGAAAATGATGAACCTTCACCTTGTTTGGAAGAGTACTTGTGAGGGGGAGTGGAAGGGAAGACTTTTGATTAATATTTTCTTTTTCATGAAAATGAGAAATGAGCTGGGGAATTGTTAAATCCTCTAAAGTCTTCCCTGAATCATGTGAGGTCTAAACTAGGTGGGTTTAAAAAGCAAGATTGACACATCGAACACTTCAAGGTACGCTAATTGTTTAATAGACCCCTTAAAATTGCTTAATCGATCAGGTCAAAATTCTCGATCGACTTTCTGTGTTTAAACTCTGATTGGGTCGTAACTCCTGATCGGTTTTTTTTCCTCCGTAAATATGAACAATTTTAAAGGTCTATTGGACAACCATCTCAACATATACCCATCAACATGGTAGACTTGAATAATTCTTCAAATCACCTCTGAAATGGTATTCGTGATTATCATTTTATTCATTTGAACCACAAGAAATCTACAACCGTCAATTATTACATGAAGGGGTATAGAAAAGACACCAGGGGAATTGCCATAGTTGTGGTTGGGATATACTACTAATTTTAGCAATCACATCAAATTCAGTCAATTAGTTTATCTATAATGAGATACAAGTATATCCTTTATTATTTTGCTTACATATTAGCAATCAATTGTTGGCACACAGCTGAATAGTATAAAGTAAACTCAATTTGGAATTTTGGAGTGTTGGAATGAGATGACATAATATTCTTCTAGTCTAATAACATGTAATCAAAAATTCAAATTTGAGCTCTATATGCAACAACGTAATTTTCTTTTAAGAACTTAGGTTGGCCTGGCTACTAGTCCTATTTGGTTAGAGGGATTTACCTCCACCATTGCAAACAAGATATCCCCACAAACAAAAGTCATACTTTTTCTCTTCACACTTAAACTGGAGAAAAATATATTTTTTGTTTTCTGTATAACTTTCTCACCCAAATTTCTCTCAAGACAAAGTATAAACGTTAGTTAGATTGAGATAACACTAGCCCGATCAAGAGGGAGTAGTTGATGTTAATAGGAGCACACAACGTCCAATAAATTGGGAAGCATTGTTCACCATACACATGGTATGATTACATCCAACATTATGGGTCATAGTCACTTTCATTAAGTTGAACCATACTCTGAAATTAATTTATATAGGATAATGATATGGCTACTAGTCCATGCTTCAAATATGTGGTCTTATCTGATCCTCCTCCATGTTATCAAAGATTATTCCGATTCTTGGTTGGAGCCATTGGTTTTGATTAAGTGACGCGTCTTAATTGCAAGCCTAAACCAAAATCTTAGATTCTAATAGGACAACGTTAAAATAAATATTAGAATATGTTTTTATGGAAGAAAAAAATGCTATAAAAATGTTATAATCTTCTGTGGTGTTAAAGGAACGTTCAATAGTGTACATAATAAATTGTTTGGTGTTATTATAAAATAAATAAATAAATAAATATTGTTTTATGTTTGCATGCTCATAATAGAGGCTAAATTTTGTATGTTGTCTGAAAATTTACATTGCCACAAATCGCAACTACTTTTATGTAATTTTAGAAGTAGTTATAGTAGCATCAAGCATTTTTATTAATATGTTAATTTTGATTGATGGATGATGTGAGAACTTTTAGACTAACTTCTAATATAAATGGTGGAATAGATGATTAGATGCATATATCTATCTATGTTGTCTTGTGCAATTATTTACCCTTCATTGATTAACGAGAATGAAATCTATCTATTTCATTTCAAGGAGAAAGGTATCTTCCAAAAAAAAAGTAATTAGGTAAACGAATTTTTGGCTGAGCTGTAGTAGAGAGATAAATCCGATTGCGTCGATCTTATGGCATCCATCAAATTAAATAACTACACAACTAAAATGTCAACGATCATCATTTTTTTTTCCTTTTTTTTCAATTTTTTTATCTTATCTTATTTTTCATCTTATTTTATTTCAATAGGCACTTTCTATTCTTAGTCAATTGGGCTTAAATTGCGTGGGAAAAATTGGTCCTAATTAGCGTGCTTTTGGATTTTTAACATTTATTTAGCCAACTTGTAAAAAAAACATTTATTTAGCCAAATCGTGCAAAATGAAGAATGTAGATTTTTTAACTTTCAATTACGAAGTTTTAACTTTGAAAACTAAATCAACATCAACTATTGTTTTTTATAAATATCTCAGACTCCCTCATTGCTCTAAAGTGAGTAGATGAAATGATTCAACCTAACCTTTTATATGAGTTCGTAAGTGTTTTGTATGACATTAAGCTAAATTGAGTAAAAAATTAGAGTTTGAAGTTGTGACATACTCTTAGAGAAGAAAATTAATATGCTAAAATCCAAAAGAACACTAATTAGATTTTAGGACCAATTTTTCGATTCCCTGTTGGTGGAACAAGAGAAAATAGGGGGAGAAAATAATAAATAGTTGTGGCTATTATAAAAAAAAATGACAACTAATTTTATTAAAAAAACAAACATTTTATTGATTTTCAAGGTATGAAACTGAAAAGGAACACAGTGAGTACTGGTATAATAATAATTTTTTAACTTAAAGATTTTAAAATATATTTTTTTTAAAAATCAAAATGATATTAATAACCTTAGGACTATCTTCGTGACACAAGGTGTACCATAGAAGAAAGCCAAAATTACAACAATAGTTCAAACAATAAAGGTTCAAATTAGCCAATTTCTGCACATAAGAAAGGGTTTTGGCACCAATTATAAAAGTTATAATGAAAAGCTAAAGAATGATCTTTAAACCACCAAAATGACAATAATTTCACTTTTTCCAGAAGCTGTACCGAAGAGTTCTCTTTTCCACAAAAAATCATGTCGTTTCTTTCCTTCCAGATCACCCAAACACAAGCAATAATGACTTTAAGATATTATCTTTCGTATGTCATTCAAATCGAATTAATGTATTTTTTAACTGTGCCGGTGCCTATTATTATTATTATTATTGTTATCTCTAATTTTGACTTTTTTCCCTTATTTTTTTTATTTTATATTTTTAACACTACGGGTATATTAATTATATTATTCATTGAGTGTATATTTGTTTATAGTGTTCTCGAAAATATTTAAATGTATAAATCTAAATACGTCTCCTAATTTTTTTTTTATCCAAAGTACGTAGTTTATATAACGAAAGACGTTACAATAATTTACACGAATTTATGTAGTGAAGATAGGATTTTGTCAAGCTCCAAAAAGTACATTTCGATAATTTGTCAATGATTCCTTCAAAAAGCTTTTTTGGCAATGATTAGATTGTTTTCTGAACAAGTTTTGTGAAAAAAGTTCAGATAAAATATTAACTTGTCAAAAAATATCTTGTAAAGAAAGTAATTTTACAATAAATTAAGATTTAATTACTGTGCAATTACAAATGTAATATTTTTAGACTATACTGGTAGAGCTATCTTATTTGGACCCATTAAACACGGTACCATATTCAACATCAGATAAAATACAATTTTTATTTTGTAGGGACACTTTTAATTTAGATTGTTTTGTATTAAGGTGAGAGAAAATAACGATTAAAATTGTTTATAAGCTTCCCAAGTGGGTAATTGCCATGATGATTAAAAA
>Ga0228710_1001779_pt1 | contig 33057 bp, 42 predicted proteins | sample MedpolnodulmetaG_FD_177995 | JGI IMG/M metagenome (GOLD analysis project Ga0228710, IMG submission 177995) | Root nodule microbial communities from Medicago polymorpha collected in Santa Monica, California, United States - pink nodules | ecosystem: Host-associated > Plants > Roots > Nodule... | reverse complement strand
CAATCATTCAACATATATGTATTCACCAACATCGACTTTATCATATAATTCAACAACATCATACTATTTCTCACAATCCAAGTAAAGGAGAAAATACAACACCTTATGATAAACATCATATTCAACATCTAACAATCATTCACATATCTTCATATAATCATATAAAGCGATTCACGAAAGATTTATAAGGTAATCAACTTTAATGAACCATTTTCGACAAGGTTCGTCCATCATTTTACAACTTTAAAATAACTGAGACAATGAACCAAAACCAAGTAAATAAACTCTAGCGCCTCGACTATGTACACACTTAGATCACATATGACTGTAGTTGGATATACATGTGCGTTTCACCGGCCGACTACAACAAAATCATCAAAATCATAAAGTTACGAGAAGTTCGTATCATTACTTCTATATTGCAAAACCAAATCATTTTCAAAACAAAACCAAGTTAGATTCAACAAGACATAGGTTAAATACTCTTAAACCTATTAATTGAACTCCTAATACTTCCAGTTTTGAAGTTTGGAAACAAACCATAAGTTTTGGGTTGACTTAGAAATAGTTATGCTAAGTTTCCTTAAAATTTCTCCAAGACCCACTTGGAGTGTTTTCATCATAACTCAAAATTCACAAAACATTTTCAAGTCAAACTAAAACCATTAGAAAGCTAACAAAATTATCAAAAACTTTCATGTTTACACCAAAGGCCAATTCAAAACGGAAAAGGGCGTAAAATAGTGAAATACGAAGAATCTGGTTCACCAAAATCGTGTCACGATTTTAGAAATCGTGGCGCGATTTTATGTCCAGAAACTACTGAACATTCTGCCAACAACATCGTGTCACGGCTGCAAAAATCGTGGCACGATTTTGACAGCATCAGGTCCAAAAATCAGCTTTTTGAAAAGTGCGTTTTCCACCATTTCGCGCGTAAAATTCAAACCGTTAATCCGTTTTCAATGCCGTTTTCGCCTACGCGCTCCTGACACTTAACTCTATCATAATCAACCCAAAAAATTCAAGTTTCAACTATCCCAAAATAATTTTCCAGAACCTCACATAACACTCATTCTCCAAAACGGTTAACAATCGAATTTTCACACAAAACTCCCGTTTTCTCCCAAATGACTCGACTAACACAACCACAACATGAAAACAGAAATTTTACTAAGTCTAACTCACCCAACAACACCAAAAACTCAGTCAAAAGTTCATTTTGGTCCTTCACATGAACAACTTAACACAAACTTCACCAAATCAAACAACAACTTCACAAAATGGAATACCCATGGTACAAATCAGCAACAACAACATATCTAGTTCAACTACAACTCCATTTAAATATGAATTCATCACAATCAACAACAATACTAATTTATACCAATTTGAGTAAAATCAACAAGGTATACATACAAACATATATTAAGCATGTAATTTCATCATCAACAACTTGATTATCAACAAATTCACATACCCAAACATTACATCAAAATACAAGTACGAATTTCACCAATTAAATTCACAATTAATCACTTTTCACAAATAAGCACTTATGAGTATAAGAAGAAAAAGAGATTATACAAGGATTATGAATGAGAACTAGCCCCCTTACCTCAATAAGTAATAATCCTAGCAAAAGCTTTAATTAAACTCTTAGAATTCCTAGCTCCTCTTGGTTCTTCAAGCTTTTCTCTACAACCCTCTTCAAAATTTTGTAAAATGACCATGAACCCCAATTCTCTTAAAGACTAAGGCTTAAATAGTGTCCACATTATTGGGCTTAACCCTTAAAGTCTAATGGGTTCAAAACCCTTATAAACTAACTCCCAAAATTTCTATTCACTCACGGTTAAAAGTTATCAAATAATTACTGGTCCAAAACTAATTATCACCACCGGATAGTAACTTAGTAAAAATAATGGTTCTCACTTGCAACACTAAAAATAACTCTCACCATGAAATTACTAATTTAACCTTACTCGTAAAAGACCAAACTACCCATCTAACATGAAAACCCATTAAAATACACACATAGGTAATTAATCACATACAAGCATAATTAAACACACATAAAAACAATTAAAATTAAATCTAGTGAAAATTGGACTATTACATGGAACACCACCGCATCTGTATAGGATTTGCAACGGTGTCACCCTTTCCGGGCTGAAGGATGAGCTGGATCAAATCAACCGTCAACTCAACCACAGAGACACGAGGAGGGTGGTCGGTGTTGAATATCAATGTCCAGTGTCTGACTCAGCCGGATCTCTTCGCTTCAGCCGGATGAAACTCACGAACGACGACGTGAGAACCATGTTCTCTGTCTGTGGTCAGCACAGTACTAGAAGACCGATCGAGATGGACGCTTCGTTGGTTAGATCTGCTGAACAAATTCTAAAAAGTTTGATCTGGCCCAAGAACTACGAAGAGATCAGGGCACTCCTGGAACCACCACACGAAGAAATTAGTTTAGATGATCTGGATAATGTGCTATGTTTTAATTAATCGCGTGTTTTATGTTGTTTTATTTGCGTGTTAGTTATGTGTTGTTGAATTAAGTTGTTGCATTATGTTTTGAATAATATATATATTACTTAAACTTTCATTATGTTTTAATTTACGTCAAAGATGTTCATCATTTATGTTATTATGGTTTTTTTTTTAACTTTTCATTTGTCTTATGTTGCTTTTATTTATGTTATGTACATTTGTTCTATTTTTTTCCAAGCCATTCGCAAGAAAACGCTTCAAATAAAAGGGCCTGATGAAGTTCGAACTTTAAAATCCGGAAAAAAATTTATGCTATCCGGATTATAAAATCCGGGACACCTCAGTAACATTTTGGACAGTGAAGTTTCACCAAAGGTTTGACCGGTTAGTGGAGTTTTAATGCGTTTTTTGGACAGTTTTGAATGAAAAACACGTTTTCCTTCAATTCCAAATGACCTAGGACTTGTTTTAGGCTATAAAAAGCCTTGGATCTTCAACATTTTCATTCATTCTTCTTCACCTCCTTTCTTACATTTTCTTCAAAAGAAATTAGTTTTTTAGGTAGCTTTTAGGAGTGTTTGTGGTGTCATGGTCATTGTTGACCACTCATACAACCCCTGCAATTGCATTGCAGCTTATGCGGGGGTCGTATAACGGTCAACAGAGACCCTTGACATTAAAGAAAGACACAAAATTTCATATCGTATGTGTCCAGGTTTTATTTTTCAAAAACACTAACAATCTGGTTCGGAAAACAAAATCCAGACCAAGAGTATTATTGGAATTTTTGCAGGGTGCACAAGAAGGCAACAGGGTGGGAAAAGTAAATCTCAATTTTGTTTCAACATCAGGCCCGACCCTTGGCATGTGTAAGGTGAGCTACGGTGCTGAGCCTCGCAATCTTAGGAGCCTAAAAAAAATATATTAATATAGCACTCAAAAGTGTTAGGTATCTATAATAAAATATAAAAAATCAATAGACATATTGGAATAGTTTAGTGGTAAAATAGAATGCACTTGAGTCATCAGTCTTGAGGTTCAATCCCGAAAATTTTGTGAGTAATTGCAGAAGCTGGTTCTAACAATCTAGATAGCTAGATAACAATAACAAACTTTACAGGTCAGTAGCAGACTACTTAACAGGTCACCAACTGACAACTAATTCTGCAATATTCTAAAATACCCGTATATACATTGATAGTGAAAAACTTGTTTTCAGTACTTGCACCTAACCATGCAAAGTGTCCTCTGATCGGAATAGATTCTCTTATTTTCACATGAAAGAGTAACGTGTAATATCTCACCATTCACACTCATCTCATGTAAATTTCTCATGTGTTTCCCACTCCTTTCGAACAATGAGATATAAGTCATATAACACTTTACATTGGTTATATCTCAAGTGTTTCCCCCCTCGTGATAATATAGAATAGCGTAAATTTTACGATGCTGGAGTAAGAAACTTGTCTTTAATACTAAATAAACAATTGCCGTTTAAAAAAATATCTAACTCAATGACGACACAAACATTGGTCAAGGAAAATCCTCAAAATTCATATTACATTAACTACAAGAAAAATGAAGTATAATCATGAGGAAGCGTACTCCAATAGTTATAGGCCCAACATTATACTTCCAGTATCATTGCTAGTCTACCAAGAATGCAGTAAGGGACAAACAAATGCGTACTGATCCCAACCGAATAGTTTTGTAATTCTTTACACACGTCTATCTATGTGCCTGATTAAATCCAATCTCATTAACAAAAAGAGGGGCCATCTTGAATCAAAATTTATCTACCTGATAGATTATCCGCTAGCCACAATCTCATGAATGGCATCACTGACAGTTTCATCCTCGGATCTGACAGTCAATTTCATTGCAACATCCTTTGGACCATCAAGTCCAAAAGACAACCGCACAAGCACCTTTATATTTCCTATGAATACACCCGACAACAAACATGTGTGTGATCTTGAATTGGGTGGAACAACCTCGGTACCCTGCACAGCCCACAAATAAAAATTAAATGATATCACCATCCATAATAGTGAATAACTGAAAGCAGACACCAATAATATTTGAGTGGGGAGAAAAATGGAGGGCATCAAAACTTATATTGTCCCTCCACTCTTGACTTCGGCTCCTCTCCAATGTTGGAGAGATCTAGATAGGAAAGAAAATGGGTTTGAAATATATTTTAATTGTATTGGACTAAAATGTCCTAACTTATGTTTAGAAAGAAATCCAAAACTTGTGCTCCATGACACAATTTCCTACCGTAGTTGTAGGCGCCTCTTCTTGCATCTTCACAAATCACAAGAACCATTCTTTATCTTCACTTAACAGCTTAAGTGACATCACAATTCACAGTATACAAAACAAATTTGTAACGGTGACTGCCAATAAACTACGCTTTTCTTTCACTTTCCTAGTAGCTGATAATTTTATTTAGTCCCATATATTTTATTGGCTTGCATCTTATCTTTGCCTTAGTTTTCTTTTATGAGATGTTCATTTTGTCACTTGGATTGTTCTGGAAATATGCAACTAATCCTAGATACTGCACTCACTTACCAAACTGGTTGCAGAATGTATAGGCTGGGGGAGAGTAGAAAACTTTGGTTTCAAAATCCAAAATGGATTGATGAGGAATTGCTTCAACTTAATGGCAAGTTAGATTAGTTGTCAATGAGTTGCATCAATTTTCCAAAGATTATTGGTCTCAAATAAACAAGACTATTTTTGGTAGAATTTCTATTTATGTTTTTCTGTTTTGCTATGTTGTGCCTGAGCAAACTTCTCTGGAGCTATTCAACCATACAAAATTACCTGGGTAAGCCACAATACCCTAATCTTTCTTTGGGGCCTGTTGGAAAATGAAGAAATCTGACAATTAGGATAAGAGTATTATCATGTTACCTTTTTTTATTGAAAAATAGTTATACCCAACATGCAGGCACTAGTAATATTTCTAGCCTCCTGTTCCTTTCTTGCGTTCATTTTACAGTAGTTCCTGGATCCAATCTCTTGGATATCATATGTGTATGTGAGTTTTGCTGACTGATGTATTGGTCAAGCAGGCAACAAGATCAACACATCCAAACAACTAATGTGTAACGGATACAACAAGTTGAACCTCACCATCTTTTAAACTTGCTGACTTGCTCAATACAAATAGAATAAGACGATCACAGGTATGTAGGCCGGTTACATGATTTTAATGTTTTGTACTCAGGGCCGGCCCAAGGGACAAGCTAGGGTTTTAGGCTGCAAACTTACTGGATAAAAAAAGGCCTCAAGAAAATTCATTTTAGTTATATAGTGTTGCAAATTCGTTGTACATGTTTCTCCAGCTCAGTTGGTTAGGGTGAGTGCCTCACACGCCTTGACTTAGGATCAAATCTTTAACTCAGCAAAATTTAATTCTTTTTTTTATAAACCTTGTGTTTATTTTTTATTTTAAAAGGCCTCACTATAAAATTTGCTTTAGACCTCTAAAGATGTTTGGCTGGCCCTGTCAGTATTTATCTGTATACTTATAAAGTACAGCACTATAATCTTTTTATTTTGCAAGCTGCTATATCATTCAGTTTGCTTGTTGCTTCTGATATATGAGAATGATCAATAAGAACAGCTGCCAGAAGCTCTTGGCATTACACTGGTAGAACAGGGCATTTAAAAATATATACCATTATAAAGGTAGAGTTATTTTCACTCCCCTGACAAACCAAACAAAGAGAGGGTTATTTCCCCTTCCCCTCTGTTGAACTAAAGACTGCCAAAATCTTTATATCGACCAACTTAACTAGCCTATTAATATTTTCTTTTTTTTGAAGAAAGCCTATTAATATTTTCTAAATATTAAAGCTAAAATTATGTTGGAGAAAATCCACTTTGGGTGTATGTTCTCATCTAAATCCTTCATCGAAAACGAGTCTGTGATACTACCGTGGAACGTAATGTCTTATTAGTCTTTTAGAAGCATATACCCAGCAGAACTGTCCAACCACAGTAACTATGCTACAGTAAAAATTGCATGATCGCTTTGACATGTTCGTAATTAGTTTAATAAAATATGGTTTATAAGGTGAGGGCATTGGGTAATTAAGAAGTGGTCATAGATTCAAAACTCCTCGCAACCATTTTACACAAACAGACATAAATGCTAAATAAAATGGTCTCAACGAAGAGTTCAAAAGAAACAGGTAACACCACTGGCTTACCTCACAGGGCTGCAAGCCAAGCAGGTTGATGACAGTATTTACAGCTTCGGCCAAGCTCTCCCTTGGGCCAAGACCATACTCATCCACTCGTTCACAATCAGGGCCCATGCTTTCCCATGCATTCCTGAAATTAGATACCCCCACTTTCAACGTGTAATCTGCTGAAACGATCTCCAGATCCTCTAGCTGGTATTCATCTTCAACACCATCATCTTCAGCCTCACCAGTGGTCGTGTCAACCTGAAAATCCAATTTATGCAGAGATTTCACACTTGAAATATACACTTAATCATTATACATATCAAATAATAAAAATCCCATAAATAGAGGGGACGAGTACCTCTCGAACAATAAATTTCAGAACGTTAGAAAATTTCCCAAGTGTTGGCACTCCCTCAGGCTTCTCAAATGCCACAAAAATCTGTCCAGGTGAATCATATGGAAGAGACTTGAGAGGCTTGGAGAACACCTCTGAAAACTCATCTGCTTCTGAATTATCAACAATTACGATAACCTGTACAAGGATATATATAATTACAAACAAGACCTGGATTTGGATTGTTTTATGAAATTTGAAGTATCTATGTTAGTCATTACATGTTCTAATAATTGCTCTGGTATCGTGTTTGTGCAGTTGTACTGGAACACAACATGCCTATCAAAAATGTGTTTAACGACATTAACTGCATATTCTGTCTCAGCTTCAGTGAGCTCCACAGGTGCTGAGGACTGGTAACAAAATTTAATATCAGAATACATATATTGTATTAGCCATTGAAGGAACAAAAAACAAATATAGATTTGTGAAATAACATTCAAGTGTATGAACCTTAAAAAGGTTCCCAAAGTTTGCAAACTCTGGAATGGAGGAAAGCACTCTCTGATATGCATCAGCTGTTGATGGGGGACCACTTGGAGGAGCACCCAAACCAGTTGGCTTTTTACCAGAGGTTTTCTTCTCTGCAAGTAGTTGCGATTTGACTTCCTTGGGCACAGAATCAATGTCAAAAGCCTTTTCTGAAGGCTCCTGTAATCATATCAAATACATGAGATACTGTACTATACTAACGGAATGCAATAAAAGCACCAAGACTTACATAATTTTTCAAACTAGTCTCCAGATTGACAAGTGGGATATCAAATGGCCCAAACAGGAAGTCCTTTACAGCTTTATCAGTCTCAACAACAGAACCATCACCTCCAAGTGTGTTTAGATAAAGGGTTGCTCTATCACGCACCTGCAAATAAATCAAAATACCATACATAAAAAATAAAAAAAACCAATTGACTACTTCACACACATCCAGAAATAGAAAATCATCTTCTTTCAGCGGAGGGTGATGTCGTCCATATTTTTAAAATTTTAAATAGTTATTAGTTTTTCAGACAAACGTGTATATACGGTATTATCGAAAGAATTGAAGTAAACAATTCAAAATTACAAGTTACTCGCATATATAAGCAACAGATTATAAATATGACATGCAAAACACATACACAATTAGTGCATCTCAAAAAATGCATCATAAAGGACACAGATATTCACCTCATCGTCACTGTCAAAAAGACATCGCCTTAGCAAAACAAATATGCGCGGCTGAAACAGAGAAGATGAGATTTTAAATTAAGTTAGCACCAAATATTCCCCAAAAGTATTATAAAACTACTAGAGAAAATCACTAAGAATGAAATAATAAACAAAAGAAAGTAAACCTTTAACTCATCAACTGCAGCACCAAACTTTGCCAGTGTGCTCACAGCACCGGCCCTTACTGTTGCATTCTCAAGATGTACTCGATTGTAAATGAAACGAATATATTTGCTGGGGTCTGATGTTTTTGGCCCTTCAATTCCCAGGAAGTGTAGTATCTATGGTTCAAGGGGAACAACTTGGTTAACAACAAAAAGTACAATTCCAGAAGAAAAATGAACAAACTGTGAATCATGAAAGTCCGCAAAAGAAATACCTGCGTAGACAGATAAGTGAACTCACAATCTTCAATGAACTCACAGAGATGAAGTAACCCTGTTTCCTTTGCATCAGGGATTTCTCTAATGAGAATCACAATTGAATCTACAATTGCCTTCTTGTACTCAAAACCACCTTCTTCCCTAAGAATGTTACTCAGGAAATTCATGCTGAAAATAATAGTAGATTATAAACAAATAATTCATACCACTCGTTAAGGAAAAAAGATTATGCAAGATATAGAATTTGGGGAGACGAAAACTATAGTATAGCACACGTACAGAGATCTATATTTTAATGGGAACTTCTGGCACAATGATCTTATTGCTTCAACAACAACAATTTTGAACTCATCAGCAATATCAGACATGAAATTTGTAATCTGTTTCATAAGACGATCCACACTTGATTCATTTCCTGTCTTCAAAAGTGTAGTAATAGCAAGTGTGGCAATGCTTCTGTTCTGGTCAGAGATTAAACTTTCCATATCAATGTTGCAGTTAGTGACTGATGTTGGGTGTATCATTGCCACCTGCAAAGTTTTAAAGCCGCACTCAATTAAAATAACAAAGCTCAAGTTTAACCAAGGCAAGTATTATGAGAATATTTAGGAACCTGAAAATCTTGATTTTATATCAACTCATCCAAAGCATAGAAAGAAAAAAACGAAATACTTATTCAATGGGGAGGTTGCTTGAGAGGCCTGTTAAAAATCACTTCTGCTAAAATTTGAGTAATCGACGAAGGCTTACCTTGTTCAAGGTACGAACAGCAGCAAATCTTAAAACTGGTTTAGAAGAGCTTAAGAATAGCTGAAGAACAGTAATTGCTGGGTTTAATTCTCGGCTTGTTACACCATTGAGCTCTGTAATAGCTCTGGCAGCTTCAAAAATCACCATTTCTGACTTGTGACGTAGGCAACTCTCAAGAAAATCATAGAAGGGGCGGTCCCCTGACTGTGTATTATTTCCTGACTCACCGATAACCTACAAATATAATAGAAGATAATGATTAAGCAAATAAATATTATTCCAACAAGATTCATGTGAAAGAAAAACATACCTGACTTGTGTAACGAATCAACAGGCACTGGGCTAAAGGTGAGCGAACAGCCCCCCTCGTCAAGCTGCTAACAAGCTTGCTAACAGCTAGCCGATCATTCTGTCGTATCTGCAATGTTGAAATCACCAAATACCACAAACCCTTTTTAGAATTTATACTAATGTTGTGTCATAAAAATAAAAAAATAAAAAAGGCCTTTGAGAAGGCACAATCGTGCATTTTGCAGTAAAACATTTAGAGAAGTATTACGGAATATAAATTAGTTAAATAGAATTTTTCCATTATGGTTCAGCTCACACCAGAATTCAACAAGATAATAACATAAGACGTGTAAAGATCTTGATGATGCCAAAATTTACAGCAATGATAATCAATGTAGGTCCTAGGTGAGATAAAAACTTTGCCATTTCAACAGCAATATAGATATCAACTCTCTGCCTTGAAAAGGAACCACTTATATATTACTGGAATTGAAAATAAAAACACAACAACCAAGCCTTATCCCACTAGGCGGGATCGGCTACATAGATCAAACGATGTTGTAATGTTTTATCATAAACCATGTCCCACTAGGAAGGATCGACTACATAGATCAAACGGTGTTGTAATGTTTTATCACAAGCCATGTATGTCTATATCCAAACCATTAACCTCTAAATCTTTCTTAACAGTTTCTTATATAGTTTTTCTAGCCTTCCTCTACATCTAACAATTAGGCTGCCCTCCATTCGATCTACTCTCCACTTAAATTGAGATTCAACCATCTTTTCTACAATGGGTGCTACATCAACGCTCTCTAATGCTATTGTCATTGCATTAAGAATGTGAGACTTTGCTCAGAGCGATAACATTTGAATACAAGATTACACAAAATTCTCTATGTTTGCAAGTCTAAGAAGTCGGGTGTCTCGCCTAGTCCATTGATTGCGGGGCATTTGTACAGCCTGTCAACAGACCTAACTCAGCCTCCCCTAGTCCATTGACTGTGGGGCATTTGTGGCCAAGTGGATGGAGAGATAGTAAACTGCCATAAAAGGCAGCATGATACAATAGACCATATTCACTTCATCTCAATTTATATGCAAAAAAAAAAATAAAAAAAAATCACACTTATTAAGAAAACCAATCAATTCTTATTAATATTCTAGAATTTGCCAAAAATATAACTAGGTTTCCTAAACTACCCTTCTTTAAGATATTTAATGTAAACAAAATTGAAGCATAATTATACCTCTACGGTTTAATTCCATAGAAGCATATGTAGTGTTAATTATAATATGCATCAGTAATGGATGAAAAATTAATGCAGAGGCCAATAAAATATATTTCACATTACGCATGTTCTTGGAACTAAATAAACATGTGGATGATTCATCGGCAATGTATAAACATGTGGAAAATTTTAATAAATAGCATGGGGGTATTTATATGCATGTGGAACAATAGAATTAAGTAGGTCAAAAGAGGGTCTCTTTTCCTTATAATTTGGGACAAAAAGTGTTTTTTTTCCTTATAAATTGGGATGGAGGGAGTACAGTACATAGAAAAAAAAATAACAACTTCTACAGATGAACTTCAAGAAGTTTTGACTTCTCTTGTTTTACTCAAATTCGGCATCCAATTAAGCTCAAATAGAAACTAAGCACCTCTTAAAGAAATGTATTTAAATGCAAAAGTTTCAAGATATAATCCTGATTAGCTCGTGCTGAACATTCATCATTCATGGTATTTAGCTATGACAAGACAAGTACAGTGATCATTCAACAAAGTGTAGTTGAAATACCGATATAAGCCAGCAAGCGAGCTATAATTCACTGAATTATCTAAAGACACAAAGTAACCAAACCAATCTTGCAGCATACCTGGTGCAGCAAACCCAGTGCATGGAACTGTACAAAAGCTGCTCTTGATTGAACAGATTCCTGAACCTCATTGCTCCACCTTTTTACAATTTCAGGATTTGTCTGTAAGGGGGAGCACAAAATAAGCATGTCGCATACATGGGATGTACAAAATATACTATACAGAATTACAAATAGAACTCGGTATTACCTGTAGTAGATGAATGCCACTGACTAAGGCAGCACTTGCAACAATTGGATTCTTATCTACAATTGCTTGTTTCAAATACCGCTCAATTTGTGCAAGGAGGGTTCCGTCTGTAATACGACACAGCACTCGAATGGCATTTGCCCTATACATATCAATCTTGCTATTCATGTCCTTCATAAGAGAGCTTGTGACAATAATAACCTTTACAATATCAAAGAAATAGAACAGTCATAATCTGAGTTTTTAACACACAGATCAAATACTAATACCATACAAATATAAAAAACTAGAAATTTTGCATAAGAACAAGTCACCTCATCTGCAGAGGGAGAGATCTCCTTTATCATCAGATACACCATTCTCCTTAATCCCATATCTTTAGACTGGAAAAGCTTAGTGACAGCAAAGAAAACTTCTGTGGCTTCGGTCTAGCAATAACAATAACAGATTAATACTTAATCACATGATTTCATAATTTCAAACCACAAATAAGCACGAAGATTTAACCTTTGTGAATGTCTCTCCTTGATTCAGTAGGTATAGCAGCTTTGTAATAACCTAGAAATTAGAGATGGCAAAACATACACGGCATCAAAATACAAATAAGACTTGAACGTCAAAATCCTTTAGTTGAAGATAAAAACCTGTGAGCATCTCCTAGCATCTAATTGTGGATCATTAAAAACCCTTGCTTCCTGAAGAACCGCCCCCTTTTCAATTCCCATGAAAGGGGAATACTCAGCTGTTCATTCAAAAACCAAAATCACAATTAACAACAATCACAATCTACTCGCAATCGAGACAAAGCTAAAAGATCCATACACTATCAACTCATCACTAGATAAAAACTTTTCATTCAATGATCTAAATTGCGAATTATGTAACAAAATCAATATCGAATCAAAATCAATTTTCACAACACTAAATTCACAATTAGCAACAATAACAATCTGTTGGCAATCGTGACGGAGCTTATGAAGCACAAACACGGAGCCTTGGATCAGATACACTATCAACTCAACAATGAAAAAACGGATTACATTGCAAATCCAACAACGAATCGAAATCAATTGAATGATATAACTACTACAGAAACGAGAATTGGAAACGAAACATGGATCTGGAAATCGAGAAAAAAGTAAATGTAAATGAATGAGCGAGAAGATGAACGAAATCAGATCGAATTGAGAAAGAGAAAAACCTTCATCGTCGCGGTCATCATCTTTCTTCACGAGTGGTTGAGCCATCACGGTAGCTGAATCTCAGGAGGGATCTGTGAATGAATGAATGAACAAATCACTTGGGTATATATATATTATCAGTGCCCCCAGGGAATAACAAGAAGAAAAAGAAGAAAGGTCTTTCTTTCATCTAACTTGCTGTTGGATCATCAGTGATTTGATTTGTATTCCAGGACGTAGATCGGGTGGGTCGTGGGTATGGGTTCGTGGGTATGGTAAAACTACTCAACAAAACTTACTTAATGCTCACAATCAATCATTTCTTAAAAATTCTTGTTTAAATCATTTAAATATCTGCAAAATTCACTTTTTAGGTTCATTCATTCAATCATGTATGTGGTTCATAAAAATTGAATTTTGCTTACATTTAAAAAACGGAGGGAGTACTAAACAATCCACTTCTAATTGAGTCTCAAATTCTTTAGTTTCACAGTGAGTGGGTGTTGATGTATAACATAGAAGTTAAAGAATAATTTTAAAACTTAATTCCTTAGCTAATTATACAAATTATATTACTGATCTTAAACAATTGGTAGAAGTAAAAATGATTCTTAAAAGACCTAACTCTTAGAATGACAAGTGTTTTGTCTTGGGCAAGTTGGAAAATTCTTATCAAATTGATATTTCAAGCATATCTCATTTTACGGCAAGATCACTTACTTTTTTAGTCATTTGTTTGGGAACGACAATGAAAAAATGATCAACTATTTTGGTGGGGTAACAATTTAAGCATTGAATCTTTAAAATATTTTTTTTCTTTTCAAAATCAATGAAGCTTCAAACTCACCGCAAATCCAAAGACACACAATCAATGTCTAATGTTGTCCTATCAAATAAATCTTTATCACATTTTATTCACAGTTACTTCAACACCAATAGTAGCATTTGCAATCGGATGTTCTCTGTTGTAATATTAAAGTGCTTCATTGAACTTTTTTAGTTTTAGCTTTTGCCTCCTTAGAATAAATTTTTTGTAATGGAAATTACGTATATCCTTATCAATTAATCATACAAAAAGTCACAAAAGAATATAACTCTGTCATGTATTTCTTTCCCCCCTGTGGCACTAATTTTATGCCATGGCCTGAATTAAAATCATATGGTTATATAATCAGCTGTTACTTTTGCTAGCTATCTAGCTAGTTAACAAATAAAATAGGATCATATCATATCAGGCTTTATTTTTCATGGAATCTTGATCCGCCTCCAGTTCTAGTTACCGTCCTCCTCGTATAATCAGCAGAAGATTGATCACTGCTCGAGGCGGAAAGGTTGAGTCCATACTCACTAGTTGCACCATACTCGCTGCTCCCTGTGCCACTTTCCAATGCTAGTTTCCTGAACTTTTTCATGTCAGCACTGTATGTCCCTGCATCATAATCTCCACTTGCGCTACTGTACATAGCACTCTGTCCAGGTTTCACTCCATCCTGGTTTATAAGCAGTTCTAGTGAAGCATCTCCTTCCAGTACCCGTACAATCTATTCAATTCAAATACATAAATATATTTCATGTTTTTGTTAGCATATAATATAATTAAATATCAACATGTCTTACATAACAATTAACATAAGCTTAGATATTCAAATTAATGAATTATGTTATACCTGGCTCATTCTTGGACGCCTTCTTCCTGAGTGCCTAACACAAGCAGAAGCACAAGCTACCATACGTGTCATCTCTTGTTTGTCATAATTTTCCTCTAAACGTGGATCCACCAATCCAAGAAATATTCCATCTTCCAGTGCTTTTGAACAAAGTGGTCTAGCCTGCATTTTCATAAACAAAGTATAGTAATTATATGAATATGACAGTGATAATATAGTATTGCAAATATTCATAATCAAAAGAATGTTGAAATATATGAAATGCAATAGATACCCAATCAACCAAACTATCTTCCTCGTAATCACTGGCCGTACCGACTGGTCGTCGTCCTGTTATGAGCTCCAGAAGCACAACACCATACGAGAAGACATCAGATTTATCAGTTAGCTTACCACTTGATGCATACTCAGGAGCCATATACCTGAATTGATAGACATACAAGTAGGTAGAAATTTATTGAAATTTGCAAAAGATTCATACATAAATAAATGTATATAGTTTGGGTTGAATTATTATTGGTTAATTACCCAAATGTTCCCATCACACGAGTAGAAACATGAGTGTTAGTGTCTTGAGTAAATTTTGCCAATCCAAAATCTGCCACCTGAATGGATAGAATCACTTGATAATTACAATTCTTTAATAACTAAACATATAGTAAACGATCATTATTATACGTACTTTGGCTTCATAGTTGTTTTCAATTAGAATGTTTGCACCTTTGATGTCTCGGTGAATGATTCTAGGGTGACCTGCAGGTTATTGTTTGAACAAGTTATTAATGATAATAATTTCATCCTTAATCAATTATGCAGAAAAAAGAAATGTTAGTTTTTCGGGCTTAACCCTCTAGTTTTCGGGGGAAGAGGGTGAATTCTGGTAAATGAATATTCTCGCCATATTCGAATTTGGGTTCTCTCTACGGATTCATCCATAAAAATGTCTGAGTTATTTGTGAAAATTAGATTACAAGCACATAGTAACTTACAGTCCTCGTGTAAATAAGCAAGCCCTTTGGCGGATCCAACCGCAATTTTAAGCCTTGTGGCCCAATCCATCACAGGTCGACCCTTTCCTGCAAAAAATTACACACAAGAGTGTCAAATTAAATCCAACAAACAAGTAATATTAATTATAGTTTGAAAGAGGTAGCTAGTAGCTTGCCATGAAGGTGATAATCAAGGGTCTTGTTGGGAACAAATTCATAAACGAGAAGCTTTTTAGATTCAGAAATGCAATAGCCAACAAGCGAGACAAGATAGCGATGATGTACACGGCTGATAGTATCAACCTCAGCTTGAAATTCTCTGTCACCTTGTCCACCAGTTGATTTAAGGCTCTTCACTGCTATTTCCTTACCATTAGGGAGAATACCTTTATGTACATATCCAAATCCACCTTGACCCAACAAGTTTTGTTTTGAAAACCCACCAGTGGCAGTTGATAACTCTTCATAACTGAATGAGCTCTGGTTGAACCCAAGTGCAACCGTTGGGTGTGGTGGTGGCAATACAGGATCTACTGGGCCAGAGTAACTGGAGTTGGTCAACTCACTGCTACTAACCTGGTGCGGAGGTGTCTTTTTTGAAGGTGTCGTTTTTGGAGGTGTCTTTTTTGGAGGTGTTGCACCCCAACCTCCACCTTGACCTGGTGGCGGAATATTAAGCACATGCTCACCATTGTTGTACATATACTGATTTGCACCTGCGTGTTTAAAATACTAGTCATTTTTTGCACACTGTATATCGGTAGAGTAGAAGAAACCATAAGCAGAGAATACATGTTTGTTAACCAATCGGTCAACTGAATATACTTCTTCCATTTCATGTTTTGTAATAGAGAACACATGTCTGGTAATAAAGTTATACCAATTGTGCAGTTCCTTTCTATTATCGTCATCTTAAAAGATTAGGTTTTAAATTGTACAACTTGTATTTATATACTGCGGTTCAGGCTTCAAACCCGCGCCCCTAATCACCCCTCACAACTTACCTTCGTGTAACTGCGTTGGTTCAAAAAGGCATGTCACTTAATAGGGTGGGACAGGGAAAGAGTTTTCCACTATGGGAAAGTTGTTTTTAACCGTCAGATACACATCTTTACAATAGACTCTCAACACCATATCTCCATCACTTTCTCTCTCTACCTCATCCTTTCTCTCCTCCCAGTAACAAACTTCCCTCCCCACCATCGTCCACCTATTCCTCCACCACCAGTCCACCACCACCATCAATATATGCTTAAAAACATGAAACTTTGTATGAATGAAATTGATTACAATAGTTTTGCAACATATGTTCATAAATAAAACTCAAAATCAATCAAATAGAGAATCAAACAAACAATTGAACTGTAATGTATTCAACTGCACAAATTCAGCTTAAAGTTTATTGCCCTTACGACACTGCTTGCTCCCACAATAAGATAATTCTTGCTAAGGAGTTCTAAATTGAGTTATAACTTTTATTAAAGGACTAACGACAGTGAAATCTTTACTGCAAGAATCTTGAGGTAATATAGGTAGATCCAAACTCTTGTGATAACATTATGTAGAAATAATCGGTACAATTAAGTTATCTAGCAAACCATAAAAGATTTCAAATTAGACTATTGGATTGAACACACAACCTTATTTATTATCATGTTTGTTTCTGGTAGTGCACTGTTTGTTTTAGAGTTCTTGATTTTCACATAAATATATGAACAATAAGGATCTTGCTTGTTTGTTTCTGGTGTTCTTTATGAGCAAATTGACACCACCACCGCCGCCGGAGAAAGGACGAGGAAGCTAAAATTAAGGATCGAATAAGCTTTCAATTTGGAAATTAACGAGATAACCGTCGGAGATGGTGACGGAGGAGAGATTAAAGGAAGGGGATGATGGTTCATCGTGTTCTTTGAGACGGAGGGTAGTTAGTACAAGTTTTTGCATGGCGGTGGTGATGTGGGAGGAGGGTGGGGAACGTGGTGGTGATGGTGGAGGGTCGGATTGGGGGGTGGTGGTGGTGGTGGTGGTGGTGGTGGATGGCCATGGAAGAGGCGTTGGAAGATTTAGTGAAGTGGTGGGGACAAGGAGTAAGATGAGTTAGTGGGTAGTGGTTTGATCTGACACTGAGAGACTATGATAAAGAAATGTTCATACCTTGATCTGAGGGTCAAAAACAACTTTTCCATAGTGGGAAACTCTTTCCCTGTCCCACCCTAAATGCCACCACTTATTAATATGAGAAATAATATTTGAACATCTATTTAGTGACAACTTTCTCTCTCATACTCATATTATTTTTTCCTTTATCTCTCTATTGTTTTGGTTTCCGTGCAAATACCTACTTTTTTTTTGTAAATTATGGTTGTCATAAAAGTTATCAACCAAATTGGTTGTTCAAATAACACTCCACTATTATTATTATAACACATACTCATCATATACAACTAGCCTTTCAACAAATGATTTGAACAAATTAGATCCTTTATGACTAGGGATTGATAAATTCAAAGAGAACATTTTTTTTTATTTATATTTAACGGTTTCTACATTTGCAACATCATATTGTAGCTAAATATTGTAGCCAAATATTGTTTTTGATACAACAGGTACTTAATCCATGCTACTGTCCAAAAGATTGTTTCTCAAATAACAGGTACATATAATATAAGATATTTTTAAGTCAAAGAGTTAAACGTATACTTTTGGTTAGAAAATGATCTGTATAGAGACATATGGATATTCTAGAGAGAGAAAGTCTCCCTTCTCTCTATCTTTTGTTCTGTCTGCTCTTTGATTCATAGACCATGCAGTGTCCTCTCAATCTCTGGTGGCTTCGTATCTATGACTAGGAAACACAAGCAAGCGGTGGCACACCAGAACCTTAGGCCGCTGCCGGAGCTAGTTCGTGCAAGGTTGGAAAATTCCATTTCATTCTACTTTTCTAATTTTCCTGATGACTCTAAGTATGGAAAGCTATGGAGGATCTTCGAAAAGTGTGGAAAGGTTAAGGATGTTTTCCTTCCTTTAAAGAGGAACAAGGAGGGGAAAAGATTTGGGTTTGTGAGATTTGAAGATGAAGATAATGGAAAGGAGTTGCTAGCAAAACTCCTTAAGATTCGGGTGCAATCCTTTCAACTCAATGTGAACATTTCTAAGTTTCATAGGGAGGTGGAGGTGATGCAGCCAGTGGAGAAGCAGCACCATGTTAGGGCTTCTCCATTGGAGAGGTCGTGTCTGAAGGTGGTAGAGGAGGTTTCCTTTGCATCGGTGGTGGTAGCGGATAAAGGAGCTGGAACGTCTAGTATTGTTAAAGCAGTGGCGGAGGTGGTGTGTGAAAGCTCACCGGGGAGGATGGAGGTACTGCTGGATAGTGTGGTTGGTTTGCTGCGACCGTCTCTTAGTATTCAACGGATCCGGGAACAGTTGATGGTGTCAGGAGTGCCTAATATATCAGTTGTCCCATTGGGAGGGAACCAAGCCCTCATCTCATCACCTATCAAAGGATTGATCAAAGAGTCCTTATTGGTAAGAAAAGATTGGTGGTTGTCATGGTTTGTTGGCTTCACAAAATGGTCACTTGAGGTCCCCCGTCCGAGCCGTTGTGTGTGGCTTCGAGTTGCCGGAGCTCCGGCGCATTTGTGGTGTGTCAATACTTTCGAGAAAGTCGGGGCTGTTTTCGGCGAGGTGCAGGAGGTTGTGGTTGATGAAATGAGTCTGGAAGCTGCGTGGGTGAACGTGTTACTGCCAGGTTTGTCACCGGTGTCAGAAGCAGTGGTGTTGGTGGCAGATGGGAGGCGTTATTCAGTCTTTGTATCATAAGTGGCTCCTTTCAAAGTGAACCACAATTTGATTTTTCCAGCGATGTCCGGTCCGGTACGGTGGCAGGTTATGCTGCTGGTGAGGATGGCCTCTCTGAAGAAGAAGAAGGTTGGGCTGATGAAGTGGGGAAAAATTCTTTTGCATCTGGATGCTCAGAGATGTGGCAAGAGGAGGATGGTACAAAAGTCAGAAGTGGTTTGGGTGAGGGAGACATCTCTTTAGACAAAAATCCCATTTTGGAGAAAACATCCCTTCCTAGGAATTTTTGTCAGCATAATCCCTTGTCTCTTCCATCACTTTGGTGAAATCAGCATATGGGGAAGAGGAAGATAGTGATAGGAGGATAAAAGTTTCTTAGGACCAAGATTTATGGGGAAACGCGTGCAACCATGTACTTGCTGGAAAGTCAACAGAATTTTCTGCACCCAATCCCCCAACAGGCGCGTGTTTCCAGTCCCCCACCCTCCATTCAGGCGCGTGCGCGCACTCTTCTGTTGTGGCAGTCGGGCCGCACGTGGGAGCCACTTCCATGGGGCTTTTTGAACTTTCTACAAATTTTGGTACGGGCCTTGATGCTAATAGGTTGGTCCAAAGTGTTGTTGGTCATTTTTCTTCTAGTTGCATGGATTTAATTCAAAGATTTGGCTCTTCGCAATTTACTACTGCACCCCATAGTGGTAACTTGTAGTCGTGCCTTATTATTGCGCTGGTGGAGCCAGTTTTAGATGAGGTGGGCCCGCAACCACCTCCTACCAATCTAGTGGAGGATGGTATTGATCAGGGGGTTTGCATTGGTGGTGCTCGACATCAGAGTGTTTCGTCTACTATTTCCTCACCGTGCTCGCAATCGCCGCCTCGTCCGATTTTCTTCTCTAGAGATGCTAAGCAAAAGAAGAAAAGAGGGAGACCGCCGAAGAGGGCTCAAGGGAGACCTAACCGCAAAGGATCGCTTAGTAAGGAGGGAGCATCTAGTGTTTCTCGTGAGCTTTTTGCGGAGGGGGAGCATATGGAGAGCTCGAGGGGACTACCGGAGGGGCATGGAGCGGCAAATTTTCATTTGGCTCCTTTCGTGGCTTCAGGTACTACTTCCCTTATTCTCTCTACTATTGCTATTCATGGTGAGGGGGACCCATCTCCCTCTATAGCGGGGGTGGGGACTACTCAGGGTGCTTGTTATACTACTCAGCTTGTGGGTATGCAGTCTTCTTCGGTACCTCTCTTACTTGCTCCAGATTTAGGGCTCCCATCGAGTCTGGTTGGTCCTTCTGATAGCTTTATTGCCAAACATGTCTTGAGCGATGGTAAGGTTTTAGGAGTTGTGTTTCATGTTGAGGATCCTGTTGCAGAGTCTAGGTTGGTTGCCTTAGAGGCGAGAGATGGTGCGGCTAAGGCCGCCATGGGTGAGAGTAGAGATGTTCCATGATTATTGGGTCTTTCAATGTTCGAGGGTTGGGGGTAGGATTAAGAAAAGGAAGGTCAAAAGAGTTTGTTTCTTCAAATCAGCTCGATTGTTTGTTAATCCAGGAGACCAAGTTTTCTTCGGTGTCTGAGTCTCTTTGTCACTACTTATGGGGCAATTCTTTATGTGACTGGAGTTTAGCCCTGACGATTGGCAATAGTGGGGGGATACTTTCTATATGGTGTACCTCTAAAGGTAAAGCAGTGTTTTCTTTCACCGGTCGGGTTTTGTTGGTTTGTGCTTGGAATGGGGGGTGGAGCGAAATCGTTGTTTTGTGATTAATGTCTATTCCAAATGCTCTATCGCTGATAAGAGGAATATGTGGTATAAGATGCAGCTCCTCAAAGACTCTCTTAGTGGTGATGTTTGGTGTGTGGTCGGGTGATTTTAATTTCGTGCTGCATGAGTCGGAGAGGAGGGGTACCCCCTTTGGTGGTGTTAACTCATCGGGGAGCGAGATTCGTGACTTCTCTAGTTTTGTGCGAAATGTGAGTCTCTTTGATTTTCCTCTCCTAGGTAGGCACTTTACCTGGTGTCAACCTAATGGAGGTGCCATGAGTAGGCTGGACCGGTTTCTCCTTTCGGCTGGTTGGTGGGATTTCTAAGGGGAGGTGACACAGTTGGAACTCCCTAGAGACCTCTCAGACCACAGCCCGGTGGTTCTTAGATATTCCTCTCAAAGTTAGGGTCCTAAGCCTTTTAGGTTCAACAACTACTGGTTATCCCATTGTGACATTGTGGAGGTGGTTGATCGAAGTTGGAATCAGTCTAGGCCACCTGAGTTGATGGCTATCAGGCTCGCGGCAAAGCTTAACACCCTTAAAGGCGATCTTAAGGTTTGGCATGCTCAGGCATTTGGTAAGCTGGAGGGTCGGATTAACGCGCAGGTGAAGGTGCTTAGGCTTCTTGATTTTAGGGCAGAAGGGGGCCCTTTGTCTCCTGCTGATTCGGAAGCAAGGTTCAAGGGGTTTCATGATTTGTGGGCTCTCCTTATAGTGAGAGAGTCTCAGCTCTTCCAGCAGTTGCGTTCGAGGTGGCTGCGCGAAGGGGATGCTAATTCTGCTTACTTCCACGCTAGTATCAAAGCGAGGAGGCGGGGGAACTCCATTCTGGCTCTTAAGGTTCGGGGTAGGTGGGTGGAGCGCGTCCGGGAAGTTCGTGCAGAGATTGTAGACTATTTTAGGAATCATTTCTCTGAGGCCTTCGTGGACTGTCCTACCATTGATGGGGTGGCCTTCCCTTGTATCTCGGAGGTGGTTGGGGGTGGTATGGTGGTTCCTTTTAGTGAAGAGGAGATTAGGAGTGTAGTTGTTGAGTTTGATGGGGTCAGAAGCCCTAGTCCGGATGGTTTCAATTTCTCCTTCTATAAGAGATTCTGGGATCTTTTAAAAGGGGAGGTGGGTATCATGTTTAATCAATTTTTTCATTCTGCCACTCTTCCGCAATCTTTTTCTTCGTATTTTATCACTCTCATTCCCAAGGTCCCCTTCCCCATTCTGGGATCTTTTAAAAGGGGAAATGGGATTTTTGGCCCATTTCGCTCCTTGGGTCCCTCTATAAGTTGGTGGCTAAGGTTGTGGTAGGTAGGCTTGCGCCGGTGATGGATAGCCTTATTTCTTCCAACCAATATGCTTTTATCAAAGGGCGTCAGCTTGTGGATGGGGTGGTTACGGTCAATGAGATCATTGATGTTACTCGGAAAACTGAGAAGGAGTGTCTCATCTTTAAGGTGGATTTTGAAAAGGCCTATGATTCTGTTAGTTGGAGTTTCCTTGATTACATGATGAGGAGATTAGGTTTCAGTGAGAGATGGTGTAGGTGGATTCGTGCTTGTGTCTTCTGTGGGAACCTCTCAGTTCTTGTCAATGGATGTCCGACAAAGGAGGTCAATATCCAGAGAGGGCTTAAGCAGGGGGACCCTTTGGCTCCATTCCTTTTCTTGCTTGTGGTGGAGGGTCTGAGTGGTTTGGTCTGATCAGCAAAAGAAAGGAGTTTGTACCAAGGCTTTAAAGTGGGCGCCTCAGAACTTGCTATCTCACATCTTCAGTATGCCGATGATACTTTATTCTTAGAGGCGGCGACGATGGCGAACCCGTGGGCTTTAAAAACGATTCTTCGTTGTTTTGAGCTCGCTTCTGGACGGAAGGTTAACTTCTCTAACAGTTTTGTCATGGGGGTTAATGTTGGGGGTGATTTTCTTTGTTTGGTGGAACGTTTTCTTTACTGTAGGGTAGGGAGTGTCCCTTTCACTTATCTGGGTTTGCCTGTTGGTGCCAATCCCCGCCTGGAGAAAACGTGGCAACCTCTTCTTCAGTTGCTAGCCAATCGGCTTGGATCTTGGGGCAACAAGTATGTTAGCCTTGAGGGTAGGGTGGTCCTTCTTAACTCTGTTCTCAATGCGATCCTTATTTTCTATATGTCGGTAATAAAAATGCCGGTTGTGGTTTGGAAGAAGATTGTCCACTTGCAGAGGGAGTTTCTTTGGGGAGGGGTTAAGCAGAGTAGGAGTATCCCTTGGGTATCCTGGTCGGTGGTGTGTCAGCCGAAGTGTGAGGGGGGGTTGGGGGTGAGAGATCTTCGTCAGGTCAATCTTGCCCTTCTTGCTAAGTGGCGTTTGAGGTATCTAGTTGGGGATGGTGGTATCTGGAGAGATATTATTTCGGCCCGCTATGGTGGGTGTCATCCCTCGCCCCATCTTGGCAGCAGGCCATCCGGCCTTCGGCCCGCTATGGTTGGGTGGGGGTTCATTTTGGCCTCTACCTTTCCGGTCTGGCTTCCTCGGTTTTTCCTTATGCTTTTTCTATGCAAGGCTTGGAGTTTGTGTTGTGTCCTGTTGCGGGGTTGCAGCTTGGGTGCCTGTTTTTTTCTTGGTGTTTTTTGGTTTTTGGTGGTGCCTTTGGGCGTTTTCTCCTTCCCCGCTTGTGGGGCTTGGAGTTTACCCAAAAGGTTTTTTGGTGTTGGGTGTCTTCGGACGGCCTTTTGGTGTATTTGTACAGTTTTACCGCTTTTATCTTTTTATATATCTATATATATATTTGCCATTCAAAAGAAAAGAAGTTAAACGTATGCTAAAATTTATGCATAACCACTTTCCTACAGTTAGTTAATTTATGCAACACCATAAGATTCATTTTGGATCCTCTACCGTGTCGACTATGGCACCATGCAAAAGCTTTAGAGGATCTATTTCTAATCAACAAAATAAGAATAGGCTGTGAATCATTAATTAATTAATTAATTCCTTAACTCTCCCATCTTAACTACAAAGTCAGTTTTCCCTTGAACTTATAATTCTCTACACTAACCTAGCCGCCTCACTTCCAAAATCCACACCTCAACTATCACAATGTAACAAATGAGATGGTGATGCGAGGATCGGTGATGGCCATCTGCATCACCGAGTCACCAGATCTACCGGGATCTCTTTATCGGCAGGTTTGGTTTTTGTGGATTGCGGCTCGCGGTGGCTCTGTTATATCCAACGACGGTGGACTGAACTCTTGCTTGCCTCCTCCTGATTTCCTTCCGTGGTACAAGCCGCAGTTGCCTCCCAACCTTCTCCGATAGTCTTTTTGGCCGCCATCGACTTTAAGGTCTGCTAAGGGTCGTGATGTGGTACTGTACTCAGTTTTCTGGGTGGTTTTTTCCACTGTCGGAGGGACTGTGTTTTTTGATATCAGTAGCGGTTTCAATGTCGGTGGTTTTGGTGTGACTGTATCTGGGTTTTCTTAGAAATTTGGATCGGTTCTTGATGTTCTAGGTGGCTGGTATGTCTGACTTAAATCTCTGATTCTTTTTCAGAGTTGTTGAGCCCTGCAAGATTCATGGTTCGTTATACTGACATCGCACCGGTCTCTCTGTAATTTGTGATTTTCTTGAATCCTGGTCATTCTCTATGTTTGATTGGGACTGTTGGACTCGAAAGAGTCGTTATACTTGCTGTCGTTTTTGCAGGGAGTTGTGGCTCTTGGATTTGCACCGTGTTGACGGTTTGTCCATACGCCATTTTAAGATTTTCCGTTCTTGTTGTTTGGTCTGTACTGTGGGGCTCGAAAGGGTCGTCAAGCTTGCTGCCATTGTTGCAGGGAGTTGAGGTACATGAACTGGCTCAGTGTTGGCTGAAGGTTCAATCACCGCATCGAAGACCTTTAATTAGTTTTAGGATTAATTATAGGTTGATACATACACTTGTGTGTTATTTTCATTTTTGTATCACCCGTTTGGGGTCGACCTACACTCTTGTGTAGTTTACTGGGTTAGGTTTATGTCCTCCCAGTTTTTATGTAATTTTTCCCTTTTTTTAATAATATTTATGAGCATTGGACAAAAATTAGAGTCATGTACCAACTTAGTTGAGAGCCACTCTTTTATTTAATGTCATTTTGCTCTTGCCTTGTAAAAAAAAATTAATTAATTAATTAGCTTCCTCCATTAACTATTCTAAACTTCTATACTTAACTTCATAACATGCTTATTTGCAAATTCCTATTAAAAAAAAGAAATAGGAGATATATACAAATATATACCGTGTGCTGGAGTAGGGTAGTAATGAATGTGATGAGGTTGTGATCTCTTCTTCCTTCTTGTACATATAACGCAGAGTAGGATAATGACAAGGAGGATTATACAACCTGCACCTGCAACTGCTATTATGCCTCCCACGCTCAATTGGTTCCCATTGTTTTCAGTTGTATTGTTGCCGTTGTTCGAGTGTGATGATTTATGATGATGATGTGACGCCGGAGGAGGAGGAGGAGGAGAAAAGACATCCCGGTTCGGAGGCAGTGGTGTGTTGTTAGGTGGTGTGTTGTTAGGTGGACCCTGTGATGACTGTGGTGGTGGCGGTGGTGGTGATTGTGATGGTTGAGATGGGGAAGTGTTAGAAGGTGGAGTCGGAGACGGAGAAGATGGAGGAGGGGAAGATGGCGATGGAGACGATGGAGGAGGTGATTGTGGCGGTGGAGATGATGGCGGTGGTGATGAGGGTGGTGGTGAGAGTGAAGGTGGAGGAGATGAATTTTCAGCTGCTGGTGTTGGTGGCGGTGGGGATTGTGATGATGATGAATCCGGTGGAGAGGAATTACCAGCGTCTGGTCCTGGAGAAGATTCTTGGGAAACAGAAGACATTGTTATAAAGAATGATCCGGAGAAGTCACACTCGCTCCCTCAAATATTGACCCCGATCATGTATTCTCAAATCTACCTGTAATAGTAATAATAAAATATGTTTTATGATTTTGAAGTATAATACATGTTCATCTTTTTGCATGGATCAAGTTAGTTATTTTTGAAAAAGAGAGAGATTGAAAATAATGGATTATTAATTAATGTAATGCAATGTAATGTTACCTTAGGGTGAGAGAAAAGGGCAGGAGGAGGAGGAGGATTCTCAAAAGAAAGCGATGACCAAGGTGATGTGCATGGTAATAGATACACCCAGAAAACGTGTTTCTTTTCCAAGTCACCTATACTGCAAAGCAACTATTTCTATTTTTAACATGCTATATGCTTTTTTCTATCTGTCACTTACTAATTTTATACTGTAGGTAGTTATAAACTCTCTATTGAGTGCTAAAGAAAAATTAATCTTAATCAAAACATTGGTGATCACGTGTTGGGCTCTGTTTGTTATTACAACCAAATATGACTCCTTAGTGTTTGCAAACTGGTTGATTATCAACTACTAATACATAATATCAATGTCTCGCATAGGTTCATAACAACTTACATGATGGGGCTGAAACTAAAAATGAAAAAAAAAAAAAAAAAACAAAAAAATTGTTTTAGTCCCTGCAAATATGTCTCATTTTTGTTTTGGTCTTTGGCCCCACTTTTGTGATGATTTGCACACGTGACACATGATGACTGAACCTATTTTGTAGAAAAATAGTCCATGTAAAATATTTTTATTTTTAAAAAAGGTCCCTGCAAAATATTATGTTTTTGAAAATAGTGGACTATTTCCAAAAACAAAATATTTTGCACGGACCAAAAACTACAAAATTTTTTTACAAGGACTAAAATCAAAACGAAACATATTTGCAAAGACTAAAACCATAATTTAAAAGAAAAAAAAAACAGCCAATTGTTGCTAAGTTAAAAAGGACAAAAAGTGGGGGGAATAAGCGAACTTCATTTCATTTGAGATCTCGTACGGTCCCTCACAAAAAACCGCAAATTTTCATCTACTTCGTTTTTTCAAGCATGAAGACTAGATTTGATATCGTATGGTCCCTAAAAAAAATAAAAAAAAGAGACTTCTTTTGATCCCCTCACAATAAAAAATGCCAATTTTAATCTTTTTCAAAAAAAAAAAAAAAAAACTTAAAAATTAAATTATGTGTCCATATATTTTAGTATATTACTCTCTCCGATCACATTTATAAACAACTACTTATTTTTCAGATTTCAATAAATAACAGGTGTATCTAGACTACATTATAGTAAAAATACATCAATCGTTCAATGAATCTGAAAAAGTAACATTTGCTTATAAATACGAGGGAGTAAGTTTTTTTTTTTTTGGGTCAAGTAGTCTAGTGGCTAGAGCTCACACATTTAAATGTGGAGAAGTGGGGAGTCCGGGGTTCGAACCCCCAGCCCCTAGATATAATATGCAATATCCCTACCAATTGAGGTAAGCTCACGGGGATAATATGAGGGAGTAAGTTACACAATACAATATTGTGTAGTATTTCAAAAATCCAAATTATGTTGAACTCCCTAGCGGTCCATTTTCCAATTTCATGGGCAACCTTGTGACATGTTCTTATGACTGACCTAAGAGAAACCCTAGGGTAATTTGCCCAGGGTCGTTCCCGACAATTTATAGGCTCAGTTGTAATCTTGACAATTTTCGTTAATAAAAATTTAACCCCATTTATAGTGATAAATAATTATGTTGTAGTTAAATATATTAGCATTGGTTCAAACATGGTTTTTATCTACAGACAAATAGACATTTACGTGCGAAAAAATGACATTTAGTGACAGATTTTGTCGTAAGTAAAAACATTATTATTTTATCCTACACCTCAACAATTATAGCCTTATCCCTACAAATATTTGAGGCCCCCATAAATTGGAGGCCTAGTTCCATAGAGCTCCTTGCTCTTGCCTAGGAACGACCCTGAATTTGCTAGAAATTGATGACAAACCCTAGCTATTCCCCCTCTCTCCCAAAAAAAAAATTTGATTCTATAAACACAACTTCAATCTGGTTCTCTTCTATCATGGACATTACTAACTTCCTTGATCCATGTTGGCTCCGCCACCTGAGCATCTTCCCCACTCTTTACGACCTTAGTAGCCACCGCAATGTGTTCTTATCCTTCTGCTGAGAGATGAATCTTAAACCTCAACATGCCATCATCTGGAAGATGAGAGTCTACGTTGATTTCTAAGAAGCCCCTCGAAGGAGGACTCCAACTAGTGTTGAAGCTCTACAAACTTAGGTCCACAACTGAAGCACTTTAGCTTGCACAAGCTCTCCAGCTTCAAGGGCTTAGTAAAGATATCTGTCATCTGATTCTCTGAAGTACAATGAACCAACTCAATTGTTCCATCTTTTGTAAGATCGCTCAAAAAGTGATATCTAACATCTATATGTTTGCATCTTCCATGCAAAACAGGATTCTTGGACAGCTTAATAGATGAACTAAAACACAATAGATTTTGGTGCAGCTCCTTTGAGGTTGACAGAGATAGTGTAGCTCCTTTCTTATCCATATTCATTGACAAGCACATGAAGAGGCTGCCACAAATTCTGTTTCAGTAGTTGACAGTGTAACAATAGCTTGTTTTTTAGAACTCCAAGATATGGCTCCAGAGCCAAGCTTATACACATAACCTGAAGTGCTTTTCCTATCATCTAAATCTCCTGCATAATTATAATCAGATCAACCCTCTAATTCACAGTTCAATTCACCTCTTTTATTCAAAATCCCATATTGCAAGGAACCCTTGAGGTATCCCAAAATGCGTTTTGTTGCAGCAAAGTGTGTTTCTGTTGGTCTTTCCATGTATCTGGCTATGAGACACACAACATAGGCAAGGTCAGGTCTTGTAGAAAGAAGATACATCAAGCAACCTACTATCTCCTTGAAGTTAGTAGCATCAACCCTTTTTCCACTATCATCTTTAGAAAGCCTGTTACCAGGAGCAATAGGGTTGCAGAACATATTACATTGTTCCATACCAAACCTGGATAGTATTTCTTTAGCATATTTTTGTTGAGCAATGAAGATTCCTCTAGTGTCTTGAGTTACTTCCACACCAAGAAAGTGCCTCATTTTTCCCAAGTCAGTCATGGGAAAGTTTTTCTTCATAGAACACTTGAAGCTATCAATTAACACTTCACAATTTCCAGTATATATATATATATATATATATATATATATATATCAGATCATCCACATACAAACTGACAATTAAGATCTTGTTTTCAGCATGCTTCACAAATAGAGTATGTTCATGAGGGCATTTTTCAAAATTTTCTTTGCAGAAGTATGTTTCTATTTTACTATACCAAGCTCTTGGTGCCTGTTTCAAACCATATAATGCCTTCTTCAGTTTATAGACACTATTGTTATCTCCCTTTTGATATCCCATAGGTTGCTCAACATACACATCATCCACTAGTTCTCCATGCAGGAAAGCACTCTTTACATCTAACTGATATACATTCCATTATTTGCAAGCTGCAAGAGATAAAATAGTTCTTATGGTATCCCATCTTGCAACTGGAGCAAAGACTTCATTATAGTCAATACCATACTGTTGAGAATACCCTTAAGCTACCAACCTGGCTTTGTATTTCTCTATTTCTCCCTTTTCATTAAATTTAGTCTTGTAAATCCATTTCACACCTATCTTCTTAGCTTCTGAGGGTAAGTGTTGTAGCAACAAAAGTAAGTATTTATGTTATCGTCTCCACAGGGACTGGTGCGATATTCTAAGCCGTTCAACAATCAATATCGTTCTGAGCTAGGGTTGTCGAGTATTTTGTTTCATAAACTATCAACTAAGAATTTATAAACGGGACGAGAGTTAACAGAGAAGTAAATATGCTGGGATTAAACTTCATCAACGTAAATAGTCGATTGTATCGTTGTATCGTCGAGACATCGACAATTAAACGATCCAATAGAGATCACGATATCATTTGGACACGAATGATGTTGCTGAGCAATATGTGATAATATCAATTGATAGTTAGAATCCGCAACTCAAATCCGAGAATACGTACGAGTAGGTTGATGAAGTTTAATCCCAGCATATTTACTTCTCTGTTAACTCTCGTCCCGTTTATAAATTCTTAGCTGATAGTTTATGAAACAAAATACCCGACAACCCTAGCTCAGAACGATATTGATTGTTGAACGGCTTAGAATATCGCACCAGTCCCTGTGGAGACGATAACATAAATACTTACTTTTGTTGCTGCAACAGTAAGCTGGTGAGTTCCCAGGTATTGTTTTTCTCAATTGTATCAATTTCTTGATCCATAGCCTTTCTCCATTCTTCATTTTTGATGGCTTCTTCATATGTGATTGGATCACTGCTGGTACTGAAGACAACTAAATTATGTAATTCAGTTTCTTCTTTTGTTTCCTGGCCAGTAGCATAATCATCCAAATAGTTGGGTTTCCTCCTTTATCTTGCAGGAAGTGTCTCATTATTATTATCTGTCTCATTATTGTCTTCATCTTCATGTTCACTACTTGAGGACTCACTACTTTTATTTTCAACTATTTCACCAATATCTTCATTGTTTTCACTATTTCCATCTTCTCCTTCAATTGCTATAACTTCTGGATTGGATTTCTCATTCCATTTCCATCCTTTGTTTTCTTCAAAAACAACATCTCTGCTCACAATTATCTTGTCTTCAATTGGATCATAAAGCTTATAAGCTTTAGATTCTTCACTTACACCAAGATGAACACATTTTTTTCTCTTGTCATCCAGCTTCTTCCTATGAACATCTGGGATATGCACATAAGCAATGCATCCAAACACTCTAAAGTGTTTTACTGAGGGTTTCTTACCACTTTATGCTTCCTCAGGAGTGACATCCTTGACTGACAGGGTAGGACTTCTATTTAACACATAGGTAGCCCATTTAACTGCTTCAAGCCAAAATAATTTTGGGACATCTCTTCCTGCAAGCAAGCATCTTACCATGTTCATAATGGTTCTATTCTTTCTCTCAGACACACCATTTTGTTGAGGCGTGTAAGTAGTTGTCAGTTGGCTTTTGATGCCTTCAATACTGCAGAACTTATTAAATGCATTTGATGTAAATTCTCCTCCTCTAGCAGTTCTTAAACATTGAATTCTGCATCCTGACTCTCTTTCAACTGCAGCTTTGTACCTTTTGAATGTTTCAAAGACACTTGCCTTGTCTTGCAAGAAATAAACCTAAGTCTTCCTACTAAAATCATATGTGAATGTGATGAAATACCTGTTTCCACCATTGGATTGTGGATTAATAAGTCAATGCACATCACTATGTATCAGTTCAAGTTTCCTAATAGCCCTCCATTTTGCAATTTTTGGAATTGGTTCCCTATGCTGCTTTCCACCATGCACTTTGAGCATATGTCAGATACCTTCTTCAATTCATGCAAATCCTTCACCATTTCCTTCTTTATCAGAGTATTTAAGCCTTTGTAACTCAAATGTCCATATCTATCATGCCATAACTGAGTTTCACTTTCACTTGAAACCTTCAAACACTTTGGAATGATTACAGGTGCAAAGATGATGTACATTTTATTGGCAGACATTTGTGTTGACATGATTAACCCTCTTTCTTCATGAAACACTTTGCACATATCTTTCTGAAACATTATTGTGAGATTCTTCTGTTGAAGCTGCCCTATACTCAACAAATTATTACCAAGTCTAGGCAAATAATGAACATTAGTAATAATATGAGTCATTCCTCCAATGAACAATTTCAGATTCCCTTTTCCCATAACCTGCATCTTTGAATCATTTCCTAGCTTTACTGATGCTCTAAAGCTATCATCAAAATCAAACAGCCATTCTTTTGTTCCTACCATATGATTGTTACAGCCAGAATCAAGGAACCATACCTCATCAGCAGCTTGATTTGTGAATTCTTGCTTTGCCATCAACAACATTTCTTCACTATCATCAAATTCTGCATAATTGGCATCATTTTCTTCCAAGTGGGGCACTCAGTCCAAGTCTGTGACACTTGAAGCATTCAATGAGTTCTTTGTTCACTCTTCCTCTACCAAGGCCTCCACGACCTCTTTGACCAGTTCTTGCTCCTCTACCTCTCCCATAGCTTCTTGTAGATTGAGAAACCTTCAATGCTTGTTCTTCTTCCTTTGAGTGTTGAACTTGCATTCTTTGTTCATGAACAAGAAGACTGCTTTGTAGTTCATCTACACTAAGAGTGGTTACATCATTGGATTCTTCAATGGAGCATACTACGTAACTGAACTTTGAAGTCATAGAACGCATAACCTTTTCCACAATAACGGTTTTTTCCAATCTTTCACCATGTGATGTCACACGGTTTGCAATTGCAAGAGTTCTTCCAATGTAATCATTCACAGATTCACCTTTTTTCATGGCAAGAACTTCAAATACACGACGGAGAGTTTGTAATTGAGCTCTTTTAACCTTTGTTGAGCCTTGATATTTTATGAGCATGGAATCCCATATATCTTTGGCAGTATCACGAACAAGAATGGTTTCCATGATTGAACGATCAATGGATTGAAAGAGATAATTCTTTGCTTTCAAATCACGAAGTTTGCTTTCATATGCAAGTCTTCGTTGTTCTGGTGTTGCATTAGTAGGTGCAACGGTAACGCCATTCTCAATAAGATGTCAGTATTATTTGGAATGAAGAAGATTCTTGATGTAGTATTTTACAACGATCAAAAGTAAGTATTATATGTATCGTCTCCTCAGGGACTAGTGCGATATCACAGACCGTTCGACACCAAATATCATTTTAAGTTACAAAGATTGGTTTGTTTGTTGGTAACTATGAAACTAATTTTGCAAGAATAAAGGTTGAGATTAATAAGGCGTGAAACTTGTTAGGATTAGAGTTCCTTGATCAAGCATCACACATAACCTAAAGATCA
>Ga0228710_1001776_pt1 | contig 33068 bp, 16 predicted proteins | sample MedpolnodulmetaG_FD_177995 | JGI IMG/M metagenome (GOLD analysis project Ga0228710, IMG submission 177995) | Root nodule microbial communities from Medicago polymorpha collected in Santa Monica, California, United States - pink nodules | ecosystem: Host-associated > Plants > Roots > Nodule... | reverse complement strand
AATCCAAATCAAAAAAAAAAAAAAAAAAAAAAAAGGAATGTAAAAGGGATTGACAAACATAACATAGATTTTCGTGGTCCCTCTACTTATTTTAGACAACGATTTGGTCATTTATCTTCTCTTTTTTCCACGTCATTTCGATCATTTTAATCAATTTTCATATGAATTTTTAAGATTAAAATCTATGATTTATTTTCCCTGCTAGTTCTCGGATTTGGTCATTCAATCATATTTGCATATGAATCTTAGATTTAAAGTTTAAAAATTCATACGCAAAACAAAACAAACCAAAAGGACAAAAATCACATGGGAAAGATATAAATGACTAAATTGTTATCTAAAATTAAGTTAAAAACCACGAGTGTAATTTTGACAAAATGGATTTTATATGAAATTACTTATATTATTAGCTCGTAGTTTTCTTTTGCTTTTCACTTATATCATGAGAAAACTATGTACTGGAAAAATCTAAAGAAAGATTATCTGGTAAATTAGATACAAATGTTATGCGATTATAAAAAGCTACCTCTAATAATGTATCTGGTAAAGAAAGATTATCTGGTAAATCCTCTGCGTATAAAAAGTATAACAAATTACTTTGTGATCGAAAGACACATAATATGATTCATATAATGTTTTAGAAGTCATCATAAACAACAAGCCCTTATAGCTCAGTGGTAGAGCGTCAGTCTTGTAAACTGAAGGTCCGTAGTTCGATCCTGCGTGAGGGCATTTTTTTTTTTTTTTTTTTTTTTTTTTTTTTTATTTTCTGTTTTAAGATTTAAACGTGAATTATGTCTCTAAATATTTTGCTCTTTACTTGGGTTTGGCCTTTGTGTGCATTTCTTATGTTTATTTAACTCTTAAGAATTATTTTGGGTATTTGTTGTTAACCAAAAAGCTACCTCTATTCTAATCAGGAACATTAACCATGCATACAGTAGTATGTACAATGTTACCATTTGGGTTTCTTGAGTTGAGGACAAAGGAGAAAACTCAAAGAATCCAACGTTCTTTCAAAAGAATTTTCCTTGTATCTGCTTTAAGGTCATAGACTTATTTTAGATATTTCATATCGCAAATTTCATAAACTTCCACCGATAATTATTCTCTTTATAAAATAGCAAATACACCACAAGTTCATATTAACTAACCTTAACTTTAGTGTATGTTTGGTTTTGTTTTTAGATAGGGTAAAATTGATTTTAGAAATGAAGAATTTATTTTGTTATGTTTGGATGGATATTATGAGTTAGAATTGATTTTGTCTCTAGAATTTATAGTTTTTGACTCTAAACTTAATTTTTACATTTAAATTTATTGTTCAACTCATATTTACTTGAATATGATCAAATATAAACTATTTCAAATTGATTTGGTGGAAGGAGTAAGTTAGTCTTTTACAATATCCCTATTCGAATTGATACCAAAAGAGTTGGCCAAATTTAGTGTCCGACAACTCTTCTAATTATATTTTTTTGGATAACCACTTTTCCAGCTAGATAACCTCCATTGAAAGGAGACATGTCTCAAATGCCCTAACATAAAATACAATTACTTGACCGGCTTTCATCAAAGTTGAATCAATCAAGAGTGTCCGAGTTTGATCCTTGATGAAAATAATCTTTAAAACCAAATCAAGACAAGAGTGCCCGAGTTTGGTCCAGTATGTGTCATTAACTAACAAGTAGGAATAAACATAGCAACAGACAAAAAAACATCTGCCGATGGTTAATTGCAATATTTATAGAAAAAGAGACACACTAAACATGTAAGACAACCAAATCAAGAGGAGATGAAACGCTTTCAAAAATGTAAGGCATCTCATATTGGACTTGTAAAATAAGCCGTGGAAAGTTCCATGAAACAGTATAAATGACTAGTTTTATTATAAATTAAATCTGTTGTATAATTCTGGAGTTTCTTACAAAAATGCAAAATCTAATCTCAAGAATGAATCTGAACATTTGCAATTAGTCTAGTAAGTTTGCTTAACGTTTCGCGAGCAAATATAGTATCCGGATGATCATCACCACAAATTGAACTCCTGATAAAAATGGCTTTCTTGATTAGATCACTCCCTATATCAAATTGTGCCCCTCTTAGCATAAGCTTAGCTCTAGTCTCGAGCACTGTGGCTCTACATAGTGCTAGCTCTTGCCAAAGACAAGGATTCAACTGAGCATTAGTTTGAATGGATCTCCAACAGAGTGATTTGTCGAACCACTTATCGACCGGTGTGACTAATGTTTGGTCAGCTGCTTCCAATGCATTCGTGCACAGTCGCAAGAGCTCGAGAGCGGCCGTGCATCGAGAGTATGTAATGAAAGATTGAATTGCAAGAGGCAGAACCACTTTTTTCACAAGATGCAAGAGCTCAGAAACCTCAAGCTCGACAACCGTTGGGTTATGACCGAATTCAAATAACAGAAAACATGCAGCCCACAAATGATCCAGATGTTGAGATATTGACCCTTGACTGATCACAGCTTGAACCATTGCATGTGAAGATCCAGTAACTTCTCTTTTCCTAGCATATAGTTTGATGAGTTCATTGAATTGGATACATCCTTTCTTAGCACTACTCCTTGCAATGTTGAAACTTAGCAGCAGTGAAGATGCTTCTAATTCAGATTTTTTGGTGTGTGGGGAAGTGAAACCACAGGTTAAGGATTTTAGCAATCTTCTCCACAAACAAGTTCCCTTATCTTTTTTCGGTATCTTGTGTGCAGCAAGTGCTAACAATGAAACTGGAATGGGACTGGATGCAAACCATCCACTTACAAGCACCATTCTTGTTGCTAGGCTCTTAGGGCCATCTGCATGATCAAATACCGAGAAACAAACATCGAAGAGCTGCAGAAGAAAAGTGTTCTTCCGGAAGGCGTGAGCTTCTTTACTACTCCATGAAGACATCTCCTTCAAGGGCATCCTGTTTATGGTATCTAAGAGTCTGCTTGGTGTTATAGGTAACTCGGATAAAATTCCACCAATAATGGCGAGGCCTAAAGTTAACCTTCCAAGCTTCTCCTCAATTGTTCTTAGAGCATCAATCTCAGCAACTGTGTAGTCCTTTCCGCTTGGTAACATTAGAGACATTGCTTCAACTCCAGATAAGTATGAAAGTTTTAGCGGTTCCAAGTTCATGACGCGAGGAAGGCACGTTGATATGATCACATGAGTCTCTCCCCCGAAACGAGGGAGAAGATCCATCACAAGTTTGTGATCCCACCAATCAGTTTCGCTTTCCAAGTTATCAATGATCACAAGATATGGAATGTTTCTCATCATTTCTTTGCGAACTCTAGAAATAGCTGCTGCTTCATGCTCTTCAAACCCTTTTATACTTGTTTTCTCCAAACTATTCTCAACACTCACATCAACTTCTAAAAATGACCTGAGGTTTAGATAGTTTTGCTTTATATACCTACTCTCCCCTCCTACCCATAGCACCATCTTGTATCTTTGATGAAATCTATAAGCAAACTCGAGAATAAGTTCAGTTTTTCCAATTCCTGAATCTCCTGATACACATGCAATCCCTTTCCCATACAAAACCTTCACTCCTCTTTTCTTCCTACTATACTTACCACTGCGTTTGAGCCTCGAACGGTATTGACGCTGAGAAAACTCGATACTTTGCATTTCAATCTCTTTTTCTGACTCCTTCCACAAAACTGGTTCTTTCTCCTCCCTACTACTTTCATTTCTTTCATCTAACACACTACTCTTTCCCCTACCAATGGTCAAATGCCTTCTTTTTGATCTTGCCTTGAGTTCAATATAATCTTGCTTTGAATCTCCAGTAACATCACCAAAAAGCATAAATTCCAACTGAGAAAGCTCTTTCTTTCGACCGATAAAATTCTCGTTACGAGTGAAAGGTAACTCCTCTTCCTTAATTTTCTCTTTCCATTTTCTCAAATGCTCGGCGACACTTCTTCGGCCTAACCTCATTGCTAACAATGTGACAGTCTCAAGTATACAATCTCGCCAGTTTCCATCCTGAGCTTCCAACTTCCACTCTTCGACCCGAGAGAGGGCATGGACAGCATCTTTCCACTCTTGCTTCAACCCTCCATACAAAAGCCAAAGTTCTCCGCCATGTTTTTCCCACAACTCACCCCTTTTCTCAATTATATCCCTTACAAGACAATCAAATGGACTCAGATCAAAGTATATCGGAACCAAATTCTTCTTGCTGGAGAAAAATTTCAGCTCCTCAATGGTATATGGATTCTTGAAAGACTTTTTTGTTATAATTACTATACCGAAAGAAGCAACGTCCATAGCCTTCTCTGCAATGACAAGCTTGTTGGAGTTCTTACATGAGGCCCTGTCTGATACAAAGCAACTGATACCGTGAATTTCTAACTCAGCACACAACCACTTGGAAAATCTTACAAGAGGAGGCTTACGACCATGTAATCCAATGAAAACATCACAACTCGTCAATCTGTAAGAAGAAATTGGTCTTGAACCTGGTGGTGTTGACAATGATTTTTGGTTTCTACCTTTCTTACTTCGCCTCTCTTTCTGTCCAGAATAACAATCATCATAGGGATGGCAGTAACCAGATATGGTGCTACTAGAGATACCTACCGAGGAAGATATACGGTCGAGTCTCTGCATATCACCTGAAGTACAGGCAGCTGGAGACGCAGCAGCCACATCAGAGATAGTACATTTTTGTTCTGGAACCACTGAACTTGTGCTAGTGGAAGCAGCAGCAGCAGCAGCATCTAGATGAATTCTGTCATTTGAAGCTTCAGGTCTCAAAGTATCTGATAAATGACACGACGACGTTCTTGGAGAGAAAAACGGTGACTGATTGGCTGAAAAGAAAGCCGAAGACGACGAAGACATATTCCTTAAACTCATTGCTGCCAAAGGTCCAAAGGTGGAGGAACTTTCTTCTTGAATATCCATACTAGCAGTTGCAAATAATCTGCCTCCCAATTAGGGAAGATATCAAATCCCATGCATCAACTGTAGTTGAGATAATGTTTTCATCAGTGTCATAATATGCATTTTCAATCATCCAACATACCATATAAAAAAAACTGAATGTTCTACTTTTGTATGTTTATGTTGCCATTGTGACTTAAAAAATAAGTCATTATTAAAAGAACAAAGTAAAAGAAGGAAGAAAAAGCCAGACAAAGTGGGTCTTTTAACAAAAAGTTAATAGTGCAACAACCATCATCTAAGGTTATATAAATCAATCTTATTATAGATCTCCAAATTTTCAAAAAGAAAAAAAAAATTGAACTCTGTCAATTCATAAACAGTAATTATCATTAGTGGGAAACAACAAAGTCAACTCAAATGGAATTTAACTTTAGAAAAAGGAGTTTGAAACTAAACAGTACAATCAAACAAAAATGTAACATCAGGTTGAGACATTTACTGTTGTTGATTACACAAAATGAGTACAAAAATCATAAAAACACAAATCTTTGTAAAGTAATTCATTCACGAACCAAATTCAAATATAAAAAAACTATATGATATTAATAATTAAATTGATTAGAAAAAAAACAACTACATTTTATGATTCAGATCTGAATAATACTTACTTACTTACTTACTAGTCTGAGAAACTGTAACACACCAGAGCGTACATTTACTGTTTTGCTTTCAACCAACAAACCAACGAACGAATCTCTGCAAAGGTCAAAACAGATTAAAAACAATAAAATTACAAAACAGTGACAACTAACTCAAAACAAACTAAAAAACAAGAAATTAAGAAAAAGTATAACATTACTATTATTGTCAAAAACGTTACCAATGGCAATGAGTGAAGTGAAAAAAAAAATCAATCATGATGTCAAACTCAATGACCCATTTAATAAAATTAATAGAAAACGATAAATTCATTGATAATGAAAGCAAAAGCACTAACCTTTATAAGAAACGGAGAAAAAACCAAAAAAAAACTCTGGTTTTTTTTATTCTTGATTTAAGTAAACAAATATTTGAATATTTATTTATGATTGGTTATGATGATTTGTGTTGTTATGAATGGAAGATTGATTGATTGAGAAAATGGTGAGAAAGGGGGGAAGGGGAAGAAGAAGGCAATGGATCTGACTGAGTTGGGTATGGTGAAAACGAAGTAGGCTCCACAACTATTTATATACAAGTGTTAAATCTTGATGATGGCCACTATCATTTTGGCATTTGGATTCACATTGTGTTACACTTTTTTTCTTTCTTTCTAGTTAGTGTGTGTCAATGTCTAAATTGGTACAAACACAAAACAACTAGATCTATTTTATTTTATTTTTATAATACAAAGTTTAGACCAATTGAGAGTTAGGGAGATTCATTCGATTAGGACATACATCAATGTTTGATAGCAAAAGTAGAACTCACTTTTTTATATCATATGAATCAACTTTTTATAAATGGAGTCAATATTTGTTGCAACAACAAAATCTATTCGATTCTATATAGATACAAATCAACTTATTTTGATGAATTATTAAGTATAAATCAAATTAATTTCTGATAGAGAATAAATTTGTTTCTAAAAATTAACTTAAAAAAACTAATTTGATCTATAATTTCTCTGGGTTCTATGTATTCGGAACAATCTTATTTAAGGTCTTCTAAAATAATCTTATTTTAAGGCATTATTAATTGATATTAAATACAAATATTTTTAAATATTGATTTGTTACGTTATAAGAGTTTAGATTTTTAATTCTTTTTTGTTAAGAAAGAAGTTTAAACTCTTTTGATAGACTCAATTTTGATAGTAATTTTATCTATGTTTCAGATTTTTAATAATCAAATTGGTATTTTTTTTATTTTTAGAAACTGTTATGGACCGAGCAAACAATCATAGGCGCATTTCCATAGGCCCAATACCAAAAGGTTCAAATCGAGCGTTTGTGCCATTTTTATACACAATACACCGTCCTACCCCCGGGGGGGAGGGGGCTTTGAGCAAACGGAGACTCGTTCAAATCGAACGATAACATCTCCTCGCATGACTCATGTGAATCTCGCTCTACGGTTACGATGCCCACAAATCTGTAACTAGCCATGTGTGCCTTATAACGATTCATGCGCCTCCACACTATATAAAGGAGACTCTTAGCAAACCTCAAGGTTAGATTCTCGCTACTCTCCTAACCCACGTTCTAAAACTCAATAGCTACAAGCACCCCACCATTTCAGAGGAAACAACCACGCCAAAACACCGCATCGGTAATCACCTTATGATCAGGTAAGATCAGAAACTAACAAAAAGATCTATATTTACTTTATACTTTTTGTGATGGGGTAATTTGGCAACCTACTCCTCTCTTCTTCTTCTTCTTCTTCTTTTTTTTTGCGGGATCCTTTTGTTTGTTTATTTGTGTGTGTCTCTATGGGAGCTTGAAAGGCATAAGCTTTGATTAAGATAGTCTGGAGCAAAACGTGGGGTTTTGTACTTTACTTCCGTTTTTTTTCTTTTCTTTTTAACAATTGTTTTGTACTTTGCGATGCATAGAGCTTTGAGGTTCTAAAGGAGGAATAATTATGGTTTTTCTTTGCACCTCATAAGAAAAATTCTCTCATTGGAATATTTGACAACATATTCTTTTATAACTTGCTATATAATAATTAAATTAAATCTCATTGTTTTATTTTATCTTTTTGACAGGAAATCCCAATTTTATTTTATTTTGTTGGCAAGAAATCTCAATTTTAGATGAGTTTTTTTTTCAATACAAAGGGCCCGAAACCCAAAGTGAAGTAACGACTTTAGGTCCCAATTTAAATAATATATAGACTCGTTGAAAGCAATCAATAGCATAGTGGTAGATTACCTCAAAAAAAAACATAGTGGTAGATGACCTTTATTTTGTAGACAAGTCACAGGATCGACACTTACACTATGTCATTACAAAGTACTTAATAAGTCGAGATTCATTATAATTTTTTTATATCATCATTATAATTTATAGTTATTTTAATTCATCTTCATCGTCATTATTGCCTTAAGAAATAAAATTAAATAACTCGACAAAAAAAAACTTTATTATTATTTTGAAAAGCCTCATCTAAATTTTTGCTTTAGGCCTGAACATACGTTGCATCGGCCCTGCTATTTGGTGAGGTAACGAGACACCTCAAAAATCATCAACTAAAACATGAGACACCTCAATAGACGTCGACCGAAAATATAGATAGTTTGCATCTACCACGCAAATCATATTGACTAACACATCAACACATCTATTTGCTTCCTTGTAAATACGCATAAATCTAACATTCAAATTTAGAGAAAGCAAACATTTAATCTTCCTCGTGATGCCTCATCCTATAGAACTTCCAATTTTGCAATTGTTGGTACTACGAACAACCACCTCCTAATTCACTTGTACAATCAAATTTGAAATATATTCACTCCTAATCATACTCAAGCCTTCATACACGTCCATATTTATGCCATAAATGTGTTGGTTTGCCCCAAATTTTTAGTAAAATCGCGCATTTTAAGCACCATTATCATCCTTCATAAGTCCATCCCAGCTAGCAAGCCTGTTGCTACCTTTGGATGTTCCATCCGTATTCAAACAAAACCAACTGGTTAGAGGTCTCAGTCTTTTGGTTCTCTTGATCATACCACAATCAATATGCTTAGTGTGATGGCAATAAGTCATTATAGACAGCACAAAATCACATGGGTTGTTGACAAACACATAGCCACTTCAATCTAATTACTGCCATCCATCCGGTCAATCTGGCTAAATAATTTGAGTTTGAATCAATTCACAATATCACACAACAAAAAAAAAACTAGCTTGATCGTCATCCTTTAAGAAGTACTTTTAGATATTAGTTAGAAGCTAATGGACAATCTCTCAAGCCATAAAGTAAATTTTCATCCCAATTAGCACAATAGTTGCAACACGGCTCTCTCACACTTCATATAGCAAGTAAGAAATTAGTGAATAGCATGTTGTGCATGGCTTACCAAATGAAAACTCAAAATCATTCTGCCACCTCATAACACGAGCCCAAAGACTTGCATTTCCCGTCTTCAATGACCATTTAAGTTTTATAATAACACATTCTACGTTTATAATGGGTAAGCTACGAAGACCCAAACCTCGCATATGTTTAGGTAATGTTCAACCTTTCGACCCAATAGTATGCGTTTCCCTTCCCTCTTCACTGTCACTCCAATGAAGATCGTTGAAGTTTCAAAAAATGGATGTAAAATATTATGATTTCTCTTATTTTAGAATACTCATGCACATCATGTGATAACCTGAATAAATGACCAGGACAGTTTCACCCAACCAAAGTCAATTGTTTAGCTTTCCATCCCGTTAATAATGACGCGTAGGAGCTCTTTCCAAAGCGGGAACTCCAAGATAGTACCAAAGAGGCATGGCTTCACTAAAACCAACTATATTGCTTAACTGGTGATGAGTCGGATTTGCAGAAAAATAAAGAGATAATTTGTAATTGAATCATAGGCATTGCTTATGAATCCCCATATCTATGTTTCGAGAAAAATAAATAGATAATTTGTCATGACTTGTTACGCTGATAGAGAGCAAAACTTGTTCAAGGCACTCATCATTGTTGTAAATTTCTTCATAATTGCTTGTGTAAAGAGAAAGACATCATCTGCAAACATAAGATGTACTACGGCGTCACTTTTTCTCCAATTACAAAAATGACTTATATTAATTGGATATAAAAAATGCGCAGTTACCCTCTCTATCAATTGGATATAAAAAAATTCATTTTTTTACATGGTGATTTATCCAACGAGTTTCTATATGGAGCAACCTAATGAGTTCATTGCTCAGGGTGAGTCTAATGGCTTTGTTTGTAGGCTCCAAAAAATTATACATGGTCTGAAGCAGAATACTGGAGCATAGTTTGGTGTTCTACAAGAATTTGGCATAGTTCATAGTGAATCCGACCATCTGTTGATTTATAGATATTCATCTACTAAGTACTAACCAATGCATTTATCTTGTTGTTTACGTGGATTCCATTGTTCTCACATGAGTTGTATAAAGAGGTTGTTAACAACTGAGGGTTTTCAGATAATAAAAAGACAAATAGGTTTTCAATAATATTGATAGCTTAACATTACAAAAAAGATTATAAGAGAATATATATTATATTTAATGGACTCTAACTTACTAATATAAAGACCCAATAATTAGTATCCATGATCTCTAGAAACATTTGTTGAATAAGAGTTTAATTAGTACTTCTAAACCAAGGACTTGGGTTGATAATTTTTTTTTCTTTTTCGTTATTGAAGTAGCTCAGTTAAAAATTGTTATAGAGATGAATACTCGATATTTTTTTTGGAATTGAAATAACTTTCAAATGTTTTGGTGAAAATTTTTATAAGGACTAAAAATGTTAACGGAAAATTTTATAGGGACTAAAATGTGTGTATTCTTTGTAAGGATTAAAAACGAAATTCTGAATATTTATGGAGACGTTTACTTAATTAACCTTTAAAAATATCACAAAAACAATCAACAAACATCAATTACCTCTTTATTTTATTAGATATGCTAAAGAATTAAGATTTCAGCAATGACATATTTTTTTTTGATGATGATGATGATGATGATGATAATAGTAATAGTAATAATAGTAATAAATAATAATAATAATAATTATTATTATTATTATAATTTTTAAAACATTTCACACTCATTGGCACATAATTTTTTTATTTTTCAAACTCCTCATTTACCTACTTTGAACCAAGGACCGCAAAGTTGACGCATAAACATCAAACCAAGAGATCACATGGAAGAAGGTAATGGCACATAATCTTGAATACACTAGTGTTGGCAAGGCAGAGCGTGCTCTGGGTAGGTTTTGCACAATATTGAAAAAACATCATACATTAATTTTACTTCGACTAACAACTGAATCAACATGTTATTATTATATATACCTACTCAAAGAGTACAGGTACACAATATCACATAATTTAGATCCTAGGAGAAATATGAACTTGCAGTGGATTTTTCATAACCACGGTGAATTCAGTTTTTTCCGACAAATCAACATGCCCTCCTTCTGGAATCTTCCAATTAAAATTCCAAACCAAATTAGCCACAAAGTATTCCAAATGGAGCAAAGCTAAATTATATCCCGGACAAATTCTCCTTCCAACTCCAAATGGCATCATCTTTATCTCTTTGGTCCCGGTAATATCAAAAGCCTTATCCTGCATAAACCTTTCTGGTTTAAACTCCATTGGATCTTTCCAAACACGAGGGTCCCTCCCTATGTCTGCCACCATGAAATTCACTACCACATTTTTAGGCAGCAAGTAACCGTCAAAAACCACATCTTCCTTCACCGCGTGAGGCAACACAAAGTGCCCCGGTGGATGACGCCTCAACCCTTCCAAAATCACACACTTTAGATATGGTAAGTTCTGCAAGTCTTCCTCTTTAATTTCCTTATTCTCTTCGTTTGGATTGGCGCCAATCACCTCTCTAATCTCCTCCAGAATTTTGTCTTGCACATGTGGATACTTCACCAAATTAGCCATGATCCACTGCAGCGCCGTGGAGGTGGTGTCTGTGCCAGCATTCAAAAACTCTGAACAAAGGCTAACCATTTCATCTTCACTTAGCTTGCGTTTCTCCTCGGGCAACTCCAATTCCAAAAGAGTATCTGCATAGGAAACAACATTGTTATTGCTCAATCTATTTTCCTTCCTGGCTCTTATTAGCGGAAGTAGAACATCTTCTTGATCTTTTCGCAACTTCAACAATTTCTCCCATCGTTTACGGAACAAAATCCGAGTGACTTTGGGATAGATATTCAAAATGTTGAATTTGTTGAGACCTAACAGAAGTGCCCTTTGTACACGTTCGATCTCGCTGATTTTATCATCATCGACACGTTCACCAAAACACATGAAAACGAGTAAGCAAAACATTGCATATTGAAGGTGGTCAACAACTTTGATCGAATCAGTGGATTGTGAAGATAATTTTAGACGGTTGAGAAGGGTTTGCAAGACCCACTTGCGAATTACGGAGAAGGATTTGGCACGAGATGGGTGAAGCATCTCAGAGGCAAGGTTACGACGTAGGGTACGCCATGTAGCTCCATAAGAAGCAGTGTTGATGGTGTGTTGATTACTTGAAATGAGATTGAGATTGGGAAGTGGTATAGGGCGGTCAGAGAAAACAGATGAATTTTGGATTAGGGCATGGTGGGCAAGGGATCGATCAGAAATGAATACTATTCGACGGAAAATGATTTGGAGACTAATGATTGGACCATGTTTTGCATGGAGGGTTCGAAGAAAGGGTATAAGTTGGGTTTGGGTGAATGATTTTCTAAGCCATAAGAGGGTTGTGATGATAGGTATGTGTGGAGGGCCAGGAGGGAGGCTCACACTCTTAGTATTATTTCTAGTGATGGAGAGGGTGGCTTTGATCAACCAACACACACATACAGAAACTAAGACGATGAACCATGTCTCCATTCTGGAATATGTTGTAAAACTAAAACAAAAAGGATGAGGATGAGGAGATATGTGTCAAGTAGAACATGAAATAATAAGACACACCTTTGAGTCATATAAATAAATAAATTAAATACTAATTGATTGCACAAAAAGTAGTAGTTGACGGTGATAGTTGTAGATGGAAATAATTTCAACCATCGAAAATGACACATATGTTTGATATTTTCCTTATAAAACAAATTTTGATTTATTTCGATAGCTATTAAAAAACTAACCGATCAATCTATCTGAGTTTAGATCAGTTGAAAACAATATTTCATATTATATACAGAGGTCGAAGTTCAAACATCAAACATCTCATTTTTCCACATTTAAAATATGTGAGCTTTGTCACTAGACTATTTGACAAAAAAAACTAACCAATCAACTATGATTTTTTTTTTTTTTTACATTTTGAGAGGGTTTAAGAGTCAATGGGCTATGTTTATTAAAAAAAAGTCTATTTAAAGAAAAAAATATTTATTTAATAAGCTATGTTTATTAAAAAAATAAGGTGCGTAGACAAATTTGTAATTTCAAACCAACTAACTAATTAGTCAAAAAACTTAACTGATATAATTTATTTTAATGATCTTAACTGATATTCATATATATACGCGTGTGTTTATTTGAGAATAAATTTATAATTTTCAAAATAAGAAATACCTTTTTTCCTAGGAAAATTAGAAAAATACTTAACTTTATTTCGTTTTATGTATAAATTTAACATTAGGTAGGATTTTATTATATTTGGATTTGAAATGATATTGTAATTAAATAATTGTATTCATTAACTAATTTTTTAATAACATAACCTTATTCATGAATTTCAATAAATATATCCACACTATAATTTTGACTCGAATCAAATTACAATATTAGAAAAATAATTGTATTTATTCTAGAACTTTAATTGTATTTATTCTAACTTGAAAAATATAGTGTATAATTGGAAAAATAAATTACTCCCAATCAGAATTATAGTGTGAATACGATTATTTGAAACAAAATACCCTATTTTGACTTAAAATTCCTAAACACTATATCACTGAGTTCATGAAGAACACGAGAAGATTTGAAAATTTTGGACCTAATAGACTCTAACCAGTGCACCGGCTTTTGTAGAATTTTGTATATAAGTATCGAATTGACTATATTTTTATTTGCAGAGATACATTAAAAAGCAATAAATAAATCTATAAAAATAAAAAGGAGAAGGAAAAAAATAAAAAGGAACTTTTATGCGGTAACTAGAAAAAGAAAAAAAAAAAGAAACTACCATAAAAAACGCTAATAATGGAAGGAAAAAAAAACTGCTATTAGAAAAGAAGCCGTTAAGGTATTGATGGCTTAAACAAAAGGCTTTAATACCGTATATCTATTTTGGAAGTAATAATATTTCAGTAAATATAGGAGTGGCTTAGTGGCGAAAGTTATGAAGTGTTATCATAAAGTAGTTGGTTTGATTCCTTGCAAACCATTTTTTTTTTCATAAAAATTTAATTAGACCCGCCAAAAATGGCGGGATCAAGGTTTTTTTTTTTTTTAGCATCAGCTCAATTCATTAGATAAAAGAAAAAAAGAGTACAAAGAGAAAAGGGGGAACAAACCAAAGACCTTTTCAAAAGGTGATGTATCGAAAGTTGGGCATTCCCAACCTATTCTTGATGTACTCTCCCCTAACAAAGTCGGGAACAGTATCAAACCAAAATAAATCTAAAGAAGACAGAGTTAAACCAAAATTCGCCAGATTATCTGCACAAGAGTTTCCTTCCCTGTAAATGTGAGTTGCATAAAACCTCATATTCTGAGTTAACTTGAGACAGTTTTCCCACCTATTTCTAAGGCCCCAAGGAACAATGGAGATAGACTTGAAAGCAAGAATAACAAGTTGAGAATCGGACTCAAGCCAAACATTAGAGAAGCCCATTGAAGAAGCTAATTCTATAGCATTCATAGCAGCAAACAGTTCGGCATAGAGAGCATTCCCATTACCTAAAAATTGAGAGAATCCTCCAAGACAAAGACCTTCTGAGTTCCGAAATATACCTCATGCTGCAGCTTTATTAGGGTTTTTGATAGCAGCACCATCCGTATTGATTTTGATCCAAGAATGCAAAGGAGGAGACCAGATGATTTCTTTAGTTATAGAAGCTTTGGGTGGTCGGATAAAAACTTTGCAGGACTTCATGATAGAAAATTCTTGCATATTTACAGCAGAAGTTTTTTTGGTGAGATTGCCGGATAAAGAAGCTTTGGAAATGATAGTGTTGATGGCAGTATTACGGCTAATGACCTTATCTTGAAACCTGATTTGGTTTCTTCTATACCAAATTACGTTAATCAAATTGATGATGCAAGCCTTAATCACAATTCTACATTGAGGAGTCCATCCATGATTTAAAATAGACCAGATATCTTGAGGAGAGTTGAAATTCAAGTGCATGTTAAGAATAGATGCCAACCAATTCCACAGTTGAACAGCAAATGAGCATTCGAAGAACAAGTGAAAAGCGTTCTCTGAGGATGACTGGCAAGAGGAACACATTGAAGGGAAATTGCAGCCTCTAAGCGTCAAATTATCATCAGTCGGTAATTTATTGTGTATGAGCCTCCAAGTCATCAACGATTTTGAAGGAGGGATGTCAGCGCACCAAGCTTCCTTTGCCCATTGAATGTTTTGACCTGGACCATATTTAAATTTGAAAGCTTCCTTCAAGGTTAGGACTGACCTATTATCATTTAGTATAACATTTAGCATAATAAAGATTTTGAATTATGTCACCCTTTAATTTAACTGATTTTATTTTGATAGATATGACTCAACTAAACAGGAATACTCAACACAAGTATGCTAGAACACACAAGGCCATATCACTAAAAGTTTGCAACATCACTTTTTAAATAAAGGTTAATTAAGTTTTTAGTCCCTATAAATATATCGAATTTTGTTTTTAGTCCTCATAAAAAATATTGACAAATTTTGGTCCCTATAAAACTTTACAGCACATAATTTTAGTCCCTGTTAAATTAAAATTTGTTTAATTAAGCTTAAAATTTTAAATTTTTTTACATACTTGTTTAAAATATTATAACACGTTCCTCCGCAATTAGTTAGCTCAAACTTTTATTTTTAGGTCCAAATTTTCGTCAATTTTATCCTGAATTTTTGGTGTTTAAAAAATTATATTTAATTCATTACATGTTAAAAAATTCTAATTTTTTATAAAAGATATTAGGGTTAATTAAGTTTTTAGTCTTTATAAATATCTGTAGTTTTGTTTTTAGTCCCTATAAAAATAAATCACACTTTTTAGTCCCTACAAAATTTTCCGTTAGTGTCTTTAGTCCCTCTTAAATTAAAATTTGTTTAATTATGTTTAAAATTTTAAATTTTTTAATGATTTTTTATATACTTATTTAAAAAATTATAAAACATATCTCCGCCATAAGTTAGCTTAAAATTTTGTTTTTAGGTCCAAATTTTTGTTAGTTTTATCTTGAGTTTTTGACGTTTAAAAAAAATATATTTAATTCATTACATGTTAAAAAATTCTAATTTTTTATAAAAAGAGATTATTATAATGTTCTTAACATGTTTGTTAAAAATCATTTAAAAATATAAAGATTTAAGTATAATTAAACAAGTTTTAATTTAACAGGAACTGGACTGACACATACTTTTAGCCCTTGTAAAATTAAAATTTGCTTAATTATGCATAAAATTTTAAATTTTTAACATATTTTTTACATACTTATTTAGAACATTGTACAAAGTTCCTCCGCAAAAAAGTAACTCAAAATTTTATTATTAGTCCAAATTTTCATTAATATAATCTTGAAAATTTGGTTTATAGAAAAATTCATATTTAATTTATTACATGTTAAAAATCTCAAAGATTTTATAAAAGAGTGTCTTACGATGTTATGAACATGTCTGTAAAAAAAAAAATCAAAAATTTAGAAGTTTAAGCATAATTAAACAAATTTTAATTTAACAGGGACTAAAAACACCAACGGAAAATTTTGTAGGGACTAAAAAGTGTGATTTGTTTTTATAGGGACTAAAAACAAAACGGAAGATATTTATAGGAACCAAAAACTTAATTTACCCAAGATATTATTCTAATGTTCTTAACATGTCTGTTTAAAATCATTTAAAAATATAAAAGTTCAAGTATAATTAAACAAATTTTAATTTAACAGGGACCAACACATACTTTTAGTCCTTGTAAAATTAAAATTTTCTTAATTGTGGTTAAACTTTTAAATTTTTAACATATTTTTTACATACTTATTTAGTACATTATACAAAGTTTCTCCGCAAAAAAGTAGCTTAAAATTTTATAATTTGGTCCAAATTTTCATTAATATAATCTTGAAAATTTAACTTTTAGAAAAATTCATATTTAATTTATTACATGTTAAAAATTAAAAGATTTTATAAAAGAGTGTCTTACGATGTTATGAACATGTGTGTAAAAAATCTTTCAAAAATTTAGAAGTTTAAGCATAATTAAACAAATTTTAATTTAACTGGGACTAAAACTATGTGCTAAATTTTTTATAGGGACCAAAATCTGTCACTTTTTTTATGAGGACTAAAAAGAAAATTTAGTATATTTATGGGGACTAAAAACTTAATTAACCCTTTTAATAAAAACATAGCACAACAAACCAAAAAAAATAGTTTTTTTTTGTAAAATAAAACAATAATTTATGATATTGCATGGGTAAAAAAAATGTTATTTGTGTAACTATTTTATGATTATTTGAACAATTTTTTCTCTCATACTCACATTACGTCTTTACTCTCTCTTCGTTTTTTTCTTTTTATTGTTTTTAACTAATAAAAAGAGAGAAAAATAAGGTTATCATCAAAGTTGTCACCAAATAATTGTTCAAATACAATTACTAAAAAAATACAAGGACAGAATCTAAGTTCACTAAATTTACTGCAAACTTTTTTTTTTTATAAATTTGACACCCGGTACAAAGGACCCACTTTATCCGGTAGTGAGGGTACAAACTAATCAAAGAGAAATGATATTTGTACAACCATTTTTGTACAACTTTCTCTCTCATACTCACATTATCTTCTTAGTCTCTCGCTTCCTTTTTTTCTCTTTATTGTTATTGACCAATGAGAAAAGAGAATAACAAGGTTGTCCCAAAAGTTGTACCGAAAGAGTTGTTCAAATAACACTACTCCTAAACAAATAAACCTAAAACAAAAAATAGATTCTCAAAAATAAAGAAATTAATAGGTTGGTAGATAGATGCATTTCTAGTTATTTATTTTTGGTTATTAAAATTGGGTTAAATACTTAAATATGTTTTTTGTCCATATAAATATGTGGACTTTTCGATTTAGTCGTTCTAAATTATTTCTAAACTAGACCATTGACCCGTGCTAACGCCCGGATCATATAAGAGAACAAATACAGCGGAAATAAGAAAGTAAAAACTTTACTTGAATTGAAAAAATAGTATGATTCAGTTCATAAAATTAATTGCCGCAAACGTTTTTAATGTACAATATTAAACAATTTCCATGACATCAACCCTGTTACGGTAACATGACATATAAATTTGATGGCATAATTTATTGACGAAAAGAAAATCCAACGTCTGTCGAAATAGAAAAAGTACCGATATGAAATAAAAACAATACTACAAAACAATGTGCTACACGTTACGGAAAACTTCTTTGTAGACCACATTAGATGTCACATCAGTATCTTGACCGTCTTCATCATTGATCAATATCTTTAAACCATCCCTTGAAGTAACCCTCGATATTGCGACGTACAATTGTCCATGTGAAAAAACAGGAGACGGTAGATAGACACCAACATTTTTTAAAGACTGACCCTGACTCTTGTTAATAGTCATTGCAAATGAGACAGACAACAGAAACTGCCAAAAGGATGCCTTTTTCTTTTTCTTTTTGACCAAAGGATGCATTTTTCTAATTGTTTATTGTCAAGACTACTTGAACGACACTAAGTTGCAGAGTACACAAAAATCATGCTTAAAACAATCAATGCTACAACAACTTTCTAAATAGCAGTTTTAACAATATTGTGAAGAAAAAAAAAATAGCAGTGCAATAAAAGCAAGACAACAAACAACAAATGTGCTAAGCAAATTACTCTTGAGAAATTACTAAGTTATGGAAACAGCAAAATAGTGTAAATGTGCTGTTTCGAAAGTTGTTGAATAGTTTTTTCAAACAACACTACTAAGTTTTTTCAAAAGTTGATGAATAGTTTCGAAAGTTTTTTCAAACAGCCCTATACATATAGCAAACAACAAACGTTTGTGATAGGAATAACATAAATTTGCCAAGAATAGTTGTTGAAAAATCCCTATAGAGTTAGTGGATGAAAAACGTATCACTGCCTAAAAAATTATAATGTTGTTTGATTTTTCCTATGTCTGTACAACTTTCGAAACAACACTATTCAATTTTAGAAACAACATTATAAATATTATACAGTACAACGAAAAGGAAAGTATACTCACAGTTTCAAAGTCGTACTCGACGATGTATGTTCTGTACTTCACTTGTAGGTTGTTGATTGCCTTATCATATTCTGAAACCGGGTTTTTGAGTAGAGGACCTATCAAAAACGAAAGTGAAATTTCTGTTATGTATAAACCGCAAGAGAAAAAAAATTATATTAAATGAATATGTGTTCAAATGTTTACCAGTTAGGCAGTGATACGACAAAAAGAGATAAGTAAGACAGATTTGTTTTGTTCAAAAAAATAGGAGATTAGGTGTGATGTGTTGAGAACATTTCAAAAAAAAAGGAGATTAGGTGTGATTTTGTTAAGAAGGAAAAGATAGGGTTAATAATTAAACAGGGGTATTAGAGTAAAATTAACCATTAGAGTTAGGTTAAAATTAGGGCAAACATTTGCTTCCGGGTTAACTTTAATAAATAAGAGATAAGACAGACTTGTTTTGTTCAAAGAAATAGGAGATTAGGTGTGATTTTGTTGAGAAGAAAAAGATAGGGTTAATAATTAAACAGAGGTATTAGAGTAAAATTAAAAATTAGGGTTAGGTTAAAATTAGGCAAACATTTGCTTCTGGGTTAACTTTAATAAATAAGAGATTATAGCTTATAGCGGATTAAGTTAGCTTCTTAGCTTTGCCAAACAGAGCCTAAATGAAGGGAAGGAGCATATCCATTGTTACAATTATAGTAATTTTTAAATACTCCCTCTTGCATGAAATACTAGCAAAATTATCTAAATCAAAAATCTATTTGGTCCGAATCGGAACAAATTAAAGACACTTTGATTTTTATAATTTTTTTCCATTTTTTTTTTGAAGGCAGATGACAATTTGTAGTTTATGAGTAGCTAGGTTCATATAAGCAGAGTGGTCCTACAAGTGACGATGCTCACCATCTCCTAAGTTGGATTAATCCACTCAAATATATAGGATCTATTGGTCCCATTAACAACTTGTTGGACTGTTTGTCTTTGCTGTATGAAGACCAGGGAGCAAAGATGAAAGAGTCCACCAGGTCCCGTGTGTCTTCTTGTCTCGTATGTTCTATTTTTGAAAAAAAAACTAATTTAAAAAAAAAATTATTTATAGTTTTATTGAAAATTAAATAAGTATGATTAATTGAAAAAAAGTATAAATGATAAATTATAGATCAGAAAAACAAAAAAATTATAAGCAATGAGAGAAAAAATAAAGAAATTTTTTGAATTAAGATTCATTTGGTGTTTGCTCTGAAATGTGTAATTTAGGTTAGGGCGACGGAGAAGGTGGTTGGAAGTGGCAAAGGAGGTTATAAGCTTTGGAGGAGGAGCAGATAAGGGAGTGCGGTATATTAATTATTATCTAACATTTTTTTTGTAGGATGTTGTGGAAGATAAATGAGATTGAAATATAGATCCTGACAAAGGTTACTTTGTTTGCGGCGTCTATCATATGTTGTCTTCTATAGAACAAATTGATCGACATGACATCTATGATTTAGTTTGGAACAAAGTGCCTCTTTTAAAGATTTCTTTGTTTGCTTGACGGTTGTTAATAAACCGCTTACTAACAAAAGATAATACAATTTGTCGTGGAATTATACCGTCTAACTCTATTATTTGTTCGAGTGGTTGTGGGAAGGAGGGAGCGTTGATCATATGTTTGTGGGATGTGGTTTTCACGGTAGCATATGCCCTCTCATTCATTAATGGTTAGACATTCAATCGACCATCTTATTCTTTTTTGATGAAACGTTTCTAAAAAAATTAGGTCTTCATTACATCACATTTGAAAGGAAGGAAATTGTCGCATTTTTTCAGCAGCATTGTAATAAAGCGAAACTTTTATAGTTTTGGTGGTTCAAAAATAAAAGATATTCTTTTGAGTCGATCTCCTCTTAATTTAATCTATTTCATTTTGCTTCTAAAAAAAATACAGCTGTAGCCATATTTGAACACATATAGACTGCGTGTATTTGTATATGTAATAAATATTTTATGAAAACATTGACTAATCTTCTCCCCAACTATTTTTTTTAATTAATTCTCTATTCTAAAAAGGTAAGGATAAGGAATTGTGAGCTAGCAATTTAAGTTAGGGAAATGCTAACCGGTGCTCCAGGGCACTGGTTAAGGATACTAAAAAGGGAAATTATATAGTAATTATTGCATTGAAAACTGTGTAATTAATCCATAAATAAGTCAACAAAGTTTCCTTTTATGGTAATAAATTCCTTTTTTTGTATGCTTAACCAGTGCCCCGGGGCACCGGTTAGCATGACCCATTAAGTTATTGAAACGCAAGGAATTGATATGGAATAATAGATTTCTTTTAATGACTATTAAGAGAAACTATTCCTTTTATGCTCAAGAAAATAAAATGAGACATTGTTATTTAACGGCTTTTATGTTCAATAAAATTATTCCTTTTATTTTTAGACAATAAAACCGTTTTTCATTTCAACCATCCTGTCACTTTCTCCCTTCCCTGCATTTCATCAGGTTTGTTATCTAAAATCAATTTATATATATTTTTAAGTAATTTTCATCAGGTTTATATTAATTCATGCGGTTTTTTTAATGCTTTGCAAATTGATTACATATATATTATGGAGTTTGATCATTATTTTCTTCATTTTTTGCAGCTTCAGATTAATTGAAGTGATAATTGTTTTCAGAATATCTCGAAAAGTAGTGTTAGATACAGACACTTTCTTGCATCAGAGGTTTCTTCATTTCTTATTTTATTAAAAAACATGATTTTATGATTTAATGTTAGTTCATGACTGTAGTTGATTGATTAATGTTTAAACCTTGGAGACTATGCAATTATGTACAGTTTTTGTGTTTGGTTACTCTATCATTTGGGTTCTTGTATATTGTTTACAAGAGGATCAAGAAAGAGAGTAGGAAGCTAACTTGTTCGGTTGCTACTGAACCAAAACAAGTTGAAGAATCCAAAATGGTGATGCCAACAGAAACATTCTTGAAGGATTACAAAATTCCCGATTACTACTTCGAAACTGTATGTTTATAGGAGTTTTTAGATTATGTTTTGTTCACATGGTCATTACAAATTTAAATTTCTTTTTACATTTCTTTTGTCTCATGTTGCATCAAACAATTGCAGGTGGATCTAATATTTTCCTCAGGAGGGGAGAAGACAATAGTTAGTTCTAAAATTGCTGTGTTTCCTCGTGTCGAAGGTAGCTCTTTATGGTTCCATTATTGACTTGTAACCTTTTAGATAAGCAGAAATATATGCAGCATTAATCGTCCTATTTTATGAAACAGGTTCTACTCCCCCGCTAGTTTTAGATGGACAAGAATTGACTTTAGTTTCAGTTCATATTAATGGCAAGGCCTTGAAGGTATATATATATTTTTGAACATCTGATGGAATTTCTTTGCCATCTTGCTAGTTTATCAAGCAAGGTTGTTCACTTTATATTTCCTGATTTCAGTATGCTGAATATTATGAATTTAATTTTATGCTTCCTATCTGAAACCTTAGGCGTTGTTCACTTCGGAAACACTTATATGAGTAGCAATCATGGATGATTGTAGTGTTGTGTATAATTATTTTAACGATATTCTCTTATGTTTATCTACAGGAGGAAGATTATCATTTGGATGCACGCCATTTAACAATCCAATCACCTCCTAGTGGTAAATATGTTCTTGAAATTGTAACCGAGATTTTCCCACAGAAAAACACATCATTGGAGGTAAATGAAATTCTCTGGTTTTTATAATTGTATTATTTTCTGCTTCAGTCACTTCAGTTAAGAGTATGAACAGAGGGGTGGGGGATGTGCTTACTTACTATGAATTTGATTTCTTGTGTAGGGTCTTTACAAGTCATCTGGGAATTTCTGCACTCAATGTGAGGCTGAAGGCTTCCGTAAAATTACATTTGATCAGGTTTGCATCTTAGTGAAGTTAATATGATGATCAAATCGTAACGTTCTTAAAATTTATTTCCACATCAAATTAATGTGCCTTGGTCGCTGGGCAACTTGAGAGCAGAGATGACACATTCACTACTCGCTCAGGAAGGAAGGCGTGCCTTAGGATCTGGACGTCTGCAGAGGACATACTGAAAACTGTACATGCTATGTATTCTCTAAAATCAGCTATGAAGTGGGATGAAGATGTCAGTCATTATTTGGTTTTCACTTTTATCTGATCAGATTAGTTATTGAGATTACAAATACACGGTTTCAGATTCTGAAGAATTTTTCTATCTCTTTGTATGCTTTGCAAACAGGTTTTTGGACTTGAATATGACTTGGATCTCTTCAATATTGTTGGCATCGATTTTAAAGTGTAATTTCTGTCTACCCTTTATTTTTGTGAATTTCTTAATGTAGCCTTACATTTATTGCAAGCACTTTGTACATTTTATGAGATAAGATAGCATGAAGAGATTAGGGTGCAGAAAGTAATATTATTTTCTTGTTTTTTTAATGGTCAGGGGCGCCATGGAAAACAAAAGCTTGAATGTACGTCTCATCTGCTTGTCTTGGTGGGCTGTTTGTCTAAACCCTGACACTTATACTTCCCTTGACTTGTTTGTAGATTTTCAATTCCCGGGTTTTATTGGCTTCTCCCGAGACTGCTACAGATGCAGATTATGATTTAATATTAGGAGTTGTTGGACACGAGGTTTGTAACTATCACATATCAGTAAATTTGGGGGATCTTTAATTTTTGAAACATTCTTCCTTGGCTTTTGTTGATTGTAACTGAAGCTTATATATTATCTATTATGCAGTATTTCCATAATTGGACTGGCAACAGGTGGTGCTTCTGATGATCTTATTGTCCTTTCAACTAAGGGTTTTATATGCACTTATTATTGGCCATTTAATTTTATAATGTTTTTTCCTACTCACTTCTATTTTGGGTTTATATCAGAGTGACATGTCGCAACTGGTTCCAGCTTAGCCTCAAGGAAAGGTCTCACCGTTTTTCGTGATCAGGTACCGCCTCTTGACCTCAGTTGCTATGCTTCTATTGGAGCATTGACAGTAATTTTCATCCACCAAGTGTTTTAATACAACGAGCTGCTTTAATTATTGGCAGGAATTCTCATCTGACATGGGAAGCCGCACTGTAAAGCGTATTAGTGATGTTTCAAGACTTTGAAATTACCAGTTTCCAGAGGTTACTTATCCTTTTCATTTTCTATTTCTAATTATTTGTTTGTTGAGTTCTGTTTTCGTGAATTTCATGTCTGGATGTTATTTTTAACTTGTAGTGTCATCATTATTATTATAATTAATTTTTTTTACTATTCTTTAACTAGAGTTTTTATACTTTTATACTGATTTTCCAGGATGTAGGTCCCATGGCCCATCCGGTGCGGCCACACTCTTACATCAAGGTTAGAGTTTGGATACCTTTTCCTCGAACCCATTCGTCTCCAACCCCCCCACATATGCCTTATAGGTTTGTATTTATATTTTATTTCCTCCTTGGCAGATGAGCAACTTCTACACATGTAAGCTTCTTTTTTTAGAATTTCAGATTGAGTCAATATCATATTTGAAATTTTACTCTAATGTATGATAATTTCTTGTTATGTTGTTGCTAATTTATCTTGACAACCTTTCATGGTTAATTTCTGATGCAGCCATGTCATCATCAATGTCAAAATACAGTTACGGTATGTTTGCAATTTTTGTTGCAGATTTTGATCAGCTTGGTTCAGTTTCTCTGACCTAGATGTGGACCTGTTCATAATGATACCTTTTTTTTTTTTTGTAGGTCTATGAGAAGGTGTGATATTTACTTCTAAAATTTTCAATCCCTCCATGTCCATTAGTTTCTCGAGCAGTTTGTTCTTACGATCCTATGTATCAGGGGGCAGAGGTTATTCGAATGTACAAAACCTTGTTGGGAAGTCAAGGTTTCCGAAAAGTAAGATTGGTTGTTTATCCAATGCCTACGTTAATCACGTCCTTTCAATGTCATGCTACTATCAATCTGATGTGCTTAATATAGAATTCAACTCTCATAGATTCTATGTACTTCAGGGCATGGATCTTTATTTGAAGAGACATGATGGGCAAGCTGTAACGTGTGATGATTTTTATGCTGCCATGAGAGATGCAAATAATGCAGATTTTGCAAATTTCTTATTGTGGTTTGTATTTTGGGTTTTCTTTTCCAGCATTATGCTGATTTCATACTGATCGGTCAGCTAATGGACAGGTACTCTCAAGCTGGGACTCCTGTTGTCAAAGTAAATACTTCTTATAATCCAGAAGGACATACATTTTCTTTGAAAATTAGGTATATGAACTTTAACTTTTCATTTCTTTCTGATTGGATTGAAGGTAACCAAATTTTGACTTCTATTTTTTATTGTTTATAGTTGATAACATGTTGGATGGGGACATTTTTGCAGTCAAGAGATACCGCCAACTCCAGGGCAGTCAGTTAAGGAACCTGTGTTCATTCCTATTGCAGTAGGTCTGCTAGATTCAACTGGGAAGGACATTCCTCTTTCCTCTATTTATCATGATGGGGCTTTGCAATCTGTTTCAAGCAATGACCAATCAGTCTCTACTGCAATCCTTAGAGTCACTGAGGTGGTTTGAAACTTTTCTTTTGATATGAATTTCTCATATGTTTTAAGCAGCTCTCCAACAACAGAAGTTTTATGTCCCGTGTCGACACCAATGTATCTTCCAAATTTGGAAAAATTATATTTCTACATATCAGTTAATTATATTACCATGTCACATGCCTGTTCACTCGTCAAAGTTGCTAAAAGAAATATCTTACTATTTTTGTTGAAATGTTATAAAATGTCGATCATGGTGGTGAGCCTTTTCATCATTCATTTGAATGACAAATTTATTTGTATTCACTGCAGAAAGAAGAAGAGTTTGTATTCACTGATATCTTTGAGAGGCCTGTTCCATCTTTGTTGAGGGGATACAGTGCTCCTATTCATCTTGAATCTGATCTCACTGATGATGACCTGTTTTTCCTATTAGCCAATGATTCTGATGAATTCAACCGGTTTGTGTGCTTCAAAGTTGCATTTTGTTATCTATAGAAAATGTTGCATTTTTGTTCTTTTTGATTCGGTAGCATAGTGGAAATTCATTTACAATCTTGTTTAAATGATCTAGATGGGAGGCTGGACAAACTTTGGCACGAAAGTTGATGCTAAGCTTGGTGGATGATTTCCAGCATAACAAACCATTGGTTCTGAATTCCTGTTTTGTTGATGGGTTCAAACGTATACTATCTTACTCAAGTCTGGACAAAGTATGCTAAGGAACCTAAGTTTTTCATTTTTTTCTTGTGGGATTTTGTAGCATTTGATTGCATTGATTGGACATTATGGTTTTTTATTATCTAGGAATTTGTGGCTAAGGCAATAACTCTTCCTGGCGAGGGAGAGATAATGGACATGATGGAAGTTGCAGACCCTGATGCTGTTCATACTGTTCAGTCTTTCATCAGGAAGCAGCTTGCGAGTGAACTGAGATCAGAGTTCCTTAGTATAGTATGCCTTTTTGTCTGAAGCTGCCTGGAATTATTAAAAAAATAACTTTAACTCTTCCTTATATGAATCTCTTAATTAATTTGTATGTTTGTTTACCTTTTTGCAGGTAGAAAATAATAGGAGCTCAGGACAATATGTGTTCGATCATTCAAACATGGCCAGATGAGCTTTAAAGAATGTTGCTCTTGGTATACCTTTTATTTTTCTAGAATTTGCAATTTCCGTGTGTCTAAATCAGACCACCTTCACCTCTATGTATAAAAGCATTTAGAATAAATACAATAATGCTAATTGATATAATTTTCTATTAAAATCCTTAGCTATGATTTTAATTATATAATAAATAGAATGCTTTTATATATTTTTTTAACAAGTTTAATTTTCATTCATGTTGGTAACAGGTCATCTCTAATTTTTGTTTTTCTCTGATTGGTAGCTTATCTTGCATCCCTTGAGGATCAAGAATTCACGCACCTAGCAGTTCAAGAATACAAAACTGCTACAAATATGACCGAGCAGTTTGCAGCATTGGCTTCCCTAGCTCAGAACCCTGGTAAAACTCGTGATGATGTTCTTGCTGACTTTTATTACAACTGGCAGAATAATTACTTGGTAAATATCCATCTGTGTGACTATTTTGAAGATAAATATTGATATTTTTCTATTAGGATTATGACGTTGTTCAATCTTTTTAGCCGATTATGTTGTGGCCGTAGTTAGCCGTGTTTCTTCTATTCTTTGGCAACATATCATTGTTAGTAAAATGTAACTTCTTAAGATGATAGTGATGCTAGATTACACACTCAATGTGCACTTACACAGCTATTTCCCAACCATTATTATGAAGAGAAGCTCTCCTCCTTTTTGGCACATTATCTGGGATGAGCACCGTTCCTCTCTTGACACCTATAGCTTTGCAAAATATTTTACTCCATGTATTGACTTGCTGACTGCTATTGCAATTTCTTGTATTTGTCTCCCCCAAAAATATGCACAGTTCCGTTTTTTATTTATTTATAAAACCACTCCGTCCAACCTGTGAGTTTGTGTTATTACATAGTGGAGTATTTTAGATTGATAGTGATCTTCCTTTCCAGGTACTGAACAAATGGTTTTCTCTTCAAGCAATGTCTGATATTCCTGGTAATGTTGAGAATGTGCGGAAACTGTTAAACCATCCAGCATTTGACTTGCACAATCCCAACAATGTGTACTCTCTCATTGGAGGTTTCTGTCGGTCACCTGTGAATTTCCATTTAAAGGATGGGTCGGGCTACAAGTTTTTGGGAGATATTGTACTGCAACTTGACGAAATAAACCCTCAGGTCTTTTCACATTACCCATCTTTAAATTATGGGTTCTTCTATTCACATGTTATATATGAAATCTGTGTTTCTCCTAAAAGCTTAAGTTTTTTTTGTTATAATTGGCTCATGACATTCTTTTAAAAAAAAGTTAAATTTCAAAGAAAATGCCCGTTCTTATGAAGACTGAAAACACGAAAGCATATGAAGAGATTAGATTGGTTCCCTTCAATGCACGCTTAAATTGAATTTTGCATTTCTCGTGTCTTTCATAATCTGTGTTTGTTATCCATATCTAAAGCCCAAAGGGCTCTAGCATGATACAACATAAAACTTTCACATGCTTTCATCAAACAACTTGCTTATTCGGTTTAAGAAAACGTTTGCACTGTTGGCTATACAAATATTTACAAGAAATGAAATTGAGTGAAACCAACGGGTCGGTTTTACAATAAAAAATGAAGGTAAAAACGTTTATAAAATATTTTGGGAAAAATTAGTTTGTGACAGTGTGTATTGTCAGTTAGAAGGTCCTTATGTGGGATTGGATTTTTTCTAATGCAGACTGCCTCACACATGGTGTCAAACTTCTCAAGATGGGAGACGTTGTGATGATATCAGACAAAAACTTGCAAAGGTAATAAAGTTATTACTTTGCCACATTAGCTGTAATTTTCTTAAATTATTATCGAATAACATAATTTTGCTTCTGGCTGTCATGATTTTTTAAAAATAATTGTCTTGTATTGTTGCAGGCCCAGCTGGAGAAGATTGTGTCTACTAATGGCCTATCAGAGGATGTGTTTGAAATTGCTTTGAAGAGCTTAGCTCCTTAATTAGCCAATGGCTGATAAGAAAAACTACCAAGTTGTGCCTTTCAAACTGCTCTGGCTTATGTTTAACTAAAATAATCGTTTATGTGATCCAAATATCTTGTACGGTACATGCTTTCCGCCAACGGTAGCTTTCCACATGCATGCATGTCTTGTAATGGGGTGGTTTCCTTTACCTGAGTTTCATACAGATCTTCCAAGGATGTATAATGCAAGTTTACCTTTATTAGTTTCTCTGAGGTTTAGCATTATAACAAAGTTAGACTGTGATAACTCTGCTGTTTATATTTCTTTACCACTTTTAAAAACCATTGTCAATCTGCATTCATCTACTTGAAAGGCTAATTTTATAACATGGGTCTTGAGATTTGTTATTTATTCAGCTTATTGTGGCAGAAAGCAAATTTAAATAGGAGGATAACCTCTAAACTACTCATGCATCAATTTCATGGTACTGGAGTGCACTTTCCATCATGAAAAATTTGTAGAACATATCGCACATTTAACGGCTTGCATAACTCGCCCAAGGTGGGAGATATGAAACACTAGTTCACCCTATGAACTTGTGTGCAAGGATGCGTGGTTTAAAAACATAATTTTGAATTTCTATCACTATCCTCTCTTTATTTTTAATGTTTGGATCACTTACATTATTTATTTATTTTTTCACGAGGATCCAAATCCATCAAAATATAGCACTCAAGAATGTAAGTTTTGGATTGTTGCTACTGAGATTGTAAGAGTTATCTTGATGTGCTTTATTGATAATAAACACAAAACAGTATTTAACCAAGTGGTCGTTAGTGAAATTTAGTTGGCACTATTCAAATTTGATATCTGATTGTAATAATCTTAGGTGAGGATTTATTTATCTTCTAGTCGAATGCATGATTAACAGGGCCATTTCCTTTGATAATTGATGGTTAAAAAAAATGAACACTATTTATTAATCCTGTTTGTTAATTTGTGGTGAATAGTGTCACTTTTCACTCAATAATAAACCCATTTCGTCATTAAAGTTTTTGTGTGTGTGAGCATGTTGCCGAAATCAGACAAATTTTCACCAACTTTTTTCTCTTTCACTCAGAATCCTCTAAAAAAAACTTCTCAAAAATACGAAATCTTTGTTTTTATACACAATTCAACCATCAACTCACTTAGTACAATATTTCTCTCTGAATACAAATATAATGTGACTTTAAAATATTCCTCATTGAATTTCAGCTTTTTCGCTGCATTCAAGTCAAGATTTTATGTATTGGCATTGTCTGGATTTTAAAATCTTGTCAATTCAAATTTCCATCAGGATTCTAAAATTCAAACGTTGTTTTTAATAAAACAGTCTTGTTTACTTAAGTTTATTTCATAGTTTCACATATGGCTGCTCCTGGTGATCCTTCCGTTGATGTGAAACCATACAATGCACCTTCAATTGCGGATCGTCCTGTTGACGTGAAACTTGACAATGCACCTCAAGTTGTGGATCATTTTGCTGATGTGAAACCTTACATTGTATTGATTGCCACCTACAGCTCACCACGATGGTAGAAATTTTACTCCATGTGATGGGTTGTTTAAATGGATCCAAGATGATGCAGCAAAATTATGATTTAATTTTGTTATCACAAAATTAGATCATGGGAGAAAAAAATAATTTGTTTTGTTGGAATTTCACCTTGTTGGTTTCTTTGCCTTTGCCTTTCATTCTTTACTTCTAAATTACTACAAAAAGTGTTGGAAAAGGATAAAAGTGTAAAAAATTCATGATTGACCTATCTTTCTAATAAATACATAAAATGGGGAAGGGACGTATGGTTTCTTGCAAAACAAGTTAATAAGTGCCCTTAAATATATAAGTAAAATCACAATCATGTGTTCCCATCTCTTAGAGAAAGTATGTTGCAAAACAAGTTAATAAGTGCCCTTGAATATTTTCTTAGTTGAAGTAGCTCAATCAAATTAAGGTGTTTCCATCTCATTGACATTTTGGAGAAGACTGAGATGTTAGATTGTAAATGTAAACCCATTGACACACTTATGAATCCAAATAACATGCTTATGCCAAATCAACGGAAGTCTTTTCAGACCCAGGTAGATGCAGAAGATTGGTTGGAAAGTTGAACTACCTTACTATGAGATAGGCATTCACCAAGAGGATCCTCTCCCCCCTACCTCTTCATTTTGTATGCAAATGACCTATCGACTTGTATCAGACAAATGAGGGGGGCATTCAGGGTATGAAAATCTGCAAAAATACTTCAGTTATTACTCGTTTATTATTTGGAGATGGTTGTTTTATGTTTTTCAAGGACATCGACCAAAAGGTTGGGCTTATGAAGAATATCCAATCTATGTATGAGACAACTTCTTACCCAAGCTTTAAACCTTCAAAAATCATTTTTTTTAGCATAAATGTGGCCAACAATGAAAGGTTGTTGATGCTAATGTGCTCGATGTTCGAATGTTATTACAAACGAGCAAGTGTCCAGGCCTTCCTTTCACAATGGAAGCAAACATTTATATTTATCAAGGATATAATTCTAAGAGAATAAATTCATGGAGTAACATAGATATTTCTAGAGCGAACAAACCACATTAGATTTATGGGATTGCCACAACCCATCTTGACAGTTGCAGCGGTACTAATACAATTTTCTATTTGTGCATTTTTGGGTTTTGCTAATGTTGACACAAAGGAACATTTTAGAGCATTGGGAAACAAAGGAACGAGATGGTTTGAGACAATATGCAGAAAATATTGCAACAGATTGTGGTACGCAATTTGCAATTTCTGATAGATTGCGCAAATTGGCACAAAAGGTTGTAGTGCATAATTTGCATTTTCAGATAGATTGAAAATTGGCATAACAAGTAATAACATATCAAGTTCGCACAGTGTAGGGGTTGTTTTTTCAGTGGCAAAACCTTCCACAAATTGGTTCAAATGCAACATTAGTGTTTCTTTTGATATGACTAACAACTGGGTTGGAATTGGCATGTGTACCCAACACGAGAATGCAAGTATGTGTTAGCCAAGACGAAATGGATGTCACCACTATAATCTTGATGAAGGAAAAGTAATTAAACTTTTATCGATGATATTTTTTTTATTATAGACACCATTTCTCTATTTTTTAATAAATCTACCGTAGAATTTTTAAGTAGATAAGTTAATGCCGCAACTCATACACCAGCAAAGACAACCACATCTTTATCTTTAGACTTGTTTGTATTTTTTTTTCTTTTGACCATGGTGTTTGTACTTTGATTGAAACACATTCTTATATTGATTCTATTATTAGAAATGAAATGAGCCAATTATATCTTTAAAAAAACAGTTTTTTTTCCTAAGTAATTAGGGCTATTATTATATGGGTCATGCTAACCGATACCACAAAAGGTAATTATTACCATAAAAGAAAACTATTTTTAACTTTATTATAAATTAATTACACAATTTCAATGCATTAATTATTATATAATTTTCTTTTTTATATTCGTGACCAACATTTCCTTTATTATATTAACATCCTTTTACCACATGTTTATCACAAATTAGAAAAATTAATTTGTCATCAAACTTATTCTACATTAATTGACAAAAAATGCCGAAATTGTTGCAGTGATAAGAAAAGAAAATAAAAACGAAAATGAGAAAAATATAGAAAATATTTTCGAAAAATAATCTTAAAAATGAAGGAAAAAATAAATAAATGTTTGCTCTAATCTCTCTCTCTATATATATATATGTATTCTGATTTCACTTCATCCATCCTGTCACTTTCTTCCTTTACTGAATTTCATCGCGGAACCAGGTGAAGCTCAAATATGAATTCTTCAAATTTTCAATCATTTAATTTTATTTATTTATTATTATTGCATAAGGTTTGGTTTATTATCCAAAATCAATTTATATACCCGTGAATTTTCACGTCCATAATAATCGAAAATAACCCTACTTATCCAAATCCAATTACAAGAAAAAATTCTGTGTCGTTAACTGATCTAGGGTTTTTTCAAGTTTCCTTTCTGGAAAATCATCCATTTAGGGTTTCAATTCATGGCACGTTTGGTTCTTCCTTCCAAGACTCTCGCTTTTTCCAGGAAGAGTCTACTGGGATTAATCTCACCTGCTCCTGTCTGTCATCTTCATCATTCTGTTCAATTGTTGCTTAATTCATGTCTGTTCTTTTTATTGGTTTCAAAATTTATTATTTACTTCATTTTTTTGCAGCTTCAGATTAATTCCAGTGTTAATTGTTTTCGGAACATCTCCAAAAGTAGTGTTAGATATAGACATTTCCTTGCATCAGAGGTTTTTTTTTTTTCGTTTTTTTTTTTTATTTTTATTTTTTTTTTTTATGTTTTTTTTTTTT
>Ga0228710_1001775_pt1 | contig 33075 bp, 24 predicted proteins | sample MedpolnodulmetaG_FD_177995 | JGI IMG/M metagenome (GOLD analysis project Ga0228710, IMG submission 177995) | Root nodule microbial communities from Medicago polymorpha collected in Santa Monica, California, United States - pink nodules | ecosystem: Host-associated > Plants > Roots > Nodule... | reverse complement strand
CCCTATGTTTTTCATGATTTTGCCCCCCTATTTTAAAATAAAGAAAAAAAATACTAGAAAAATAAAAAAAAATGATTAAAAATATTAATTCAGTAAAAAAATAAAAAGAAAACAAGAAAAGGCAAAAAAAACCAAAAAAAATAGAAAAACAATGAAAATACAAGAAAAAATTCAATTAAAAATACATGAAAAAACTAGTTTGCACCTCTAAATATTTGTTATTTTCATGTATTTTCATACTAGTTTTTTATTTTATTTTTAGAGATCATACTAGTTTTATGCATTTTTTCTAGTATTTTTTATTCATTGTTTTAGTATTTTTCTGGTTTTATTTTTTCATTAAAAAATAAATAATAAAAAAACATTTAATATAAACAATTAATTATGTGGATAAAATAAAGGGGAGGGGAAAAATCCTGAAAAACATAAAACGGGGAGGTAAAGTTCCGAGTTTAAAAATACGGGAGGCAAAATTCAGAATCAATCAAAATAGAGGGGGTAAAATTCCGAGTTTTAAAATAGGAGGCAAAATCCAAATTCAATCAAAATAAGGGGGTAAAACTGCACTTAAGCCCATTTTTAAATACTAAATACCAAGGTTTTTGGTTCTCTTTAGATTTGCATGAGTATACTTACCTAGAAAATTGTTGATATTAAGTCTATAAGAATGAAAATGATAATTACAAGTTATAACAAAAACATTTAAAGAAAAACAAGTTATAGCAAAATTTCTAACCAACATTATAAAATCAATCAAAATAGTAAAAAACAAAGGAATATTTTCAAAGAGAATAATCTCCATTTTGAGCATAGGGTCAAATTTACTTTTTGGAGTATCTCCAACTTTGTATCCATTTTAGTGAAGGCAACAACACAGTTAGTTTGACAGACACCAAACCATTCTTCCTTTCTCTTTAACAATTTGTTCCAACAAACAATAACATTACTTCTCTAACACTCAATTCCAATTTCCACCTATATCATAGGATATTAAAATGTATCATACTTATTCTCAAAACGAATGCTTCTATTAAAAAAAAATTAAAAATGCTATAAACGAAAAGACAAAATACACAAAACACCAAATTAGGCTTCAAGATACACCACATGGCTTACACAAAGCATGCAACTCTATATCACGTAATTTTAACCATATATCTACTACAATATATATAACTGTGATGAAATATGTGATACTTCATTATTCAAATTATATACAAGAGTTTTTGTAAGTATAGTTGACATTGGTTTTACTTTTCATTTTCAAAAATGGTTCTATTATATCTTCTTCAAATTAATCTTATCTTGTTCATGCAGTAGCTATAGTAGGAAGGAGTGAAAGTGAAAATGTTCAAGACCAAGTTGCAGCAGCTATGCCACCAGAAACGGTGGACTTTACCGAAATACACTGCCACAAATGACGGTCCACAACACAAGCCAAGCTTTAATGCCTCTGTTCATGTCAATGGTGTCACCTTTACTTCTTCTGATACTTTCAATTCCTCCAAAGAAGCTCAAAACCAAGCTGCTATGAAAGCTTTCCGCAATTTTACTTCTCCTCTATCAAGTACTCTTTCTCAAATTCTTTTAGTCTTTCTTTGGAGATGATTATGATCTTGTAGTTGAGACTTGTGGTATTTCAAATAAGTTTTCTGTTTGAGTTCTTAGATTGTTTACTTATGAGTTATGAGCATAGGTGATTGGGACTCAACACTGTTATATCATTAATTATTAGCTTTTATTCAGTTATAATGAGAAGAGCTTTTAGAGTTTGCAAACTGTTTTATCAGAAGAGATGATATGATTCTCTGATGGTATTGAAGGGTTCATGTCGTTTCATAATAGACTACATAGAATTCTGTTATGGAATTGTAATTAGGCATAATTTTCTGTTATTTAGAATCACATTTTTAGAAAGTCTTCTTGTGTGTGTTTGATTCCACTTTTGAACGAGGCGAAATTGATTCTAGACGAGTAGAATTGATTTTGATATGTTTGGTTGTTCTCAAGTAGAATTGATTCAATTTGAAGCTAGAATTTTGCACTTTTGCCTCTACAACTGAGTTTTGGCATTGAATTTGTTGTTCAAACCACATTTATATGAATGCTTCTAAACATAAATCACTTTACATTTAATTCAACTTTAGTCGGAATCAATTCATTCAAAATCAAATTTTGTCACCGTAGGACCAACCCCTCATGCATATTTTCCCTTTTACTCTTCTGCCTAGCAATGACTAGGACAAGGAAAACAATATGATTATAGGAACTAGTAGGTTACATCAACTTCACAGGTTACATACAATGTTACTCTTATGTTTGTGGTTTATGATTTCCATCTAGGCTTTTCAACACCAACAGATGAATATGGTTCAAAAGAGAAAGTTGAAGCTACCAAACTTCAAGAGAGTCCACTTCCTGCACAATCTCCAGTTATTACAACGGGTAGACAATTTCTTTCACTTTTTTCACTAATGTGTTTGCAAATATATAAATATTTTTGTTACTATTATTTATATAATTACTTTCCTTTTCTATTTCAACATTATCTAACAAGAATAATCAACTTACTCTTCCAGATACGAACCGTTTGAGCAAAAAACATCTGCAAAACTATGCTCGAAAGAACAATCTTGATCCACCTGTTTTTACAATCAAAACTGAGAGGCTTCACTATAAAGCTACTGTTGTCATTGATGAGAAATCATTTGAAAGCCCTGCATTTTTCAACTCTATAAAAGAAGCAGAACAGGCTGCTGCAAAAATTGCTTTGAGGGAATTGCCGATTTCAGTTGACTTGTTTCAGAAGGTAAGTGTCCTTGAAATTTCTTGTGTGATTCCAAATTGTCATTTTATGATCATTAAATTGATAACTAGATTTTGGATGTTAGATAACATTTTTCTGAGCTAAGGTTGGCAAAAATCATAGTTGAGTTACAAAAGACGTTTAGATGTTAATGGACAATAACCCAATTTATCAGTAATAGAATATCTACTTAAGCTTATCTACCTGCATAATCACTTGTGAGTCTGTTTAGCCGAGCTTATGGAAACAACATATGACATGTCCATAAGTTTTTTTCAGCTTATTTTCTTAAGCATGCTAGGATAGCTTCTGGAAATAACTTTTAACTTATATGAAAATAGTTGACTTTATATAGTTTTTATTATAGAAATAGATTATACATAAGCACTTATATGCTAAGCAACTATGTGAAAAGCGCTTAATTAAGTTGTTTGTCAAAACAGGGTCTAATAGTATATCAATGTGTTTGAATGTCAAACTTATTCAACTTTACTTGTATGATCGTGCTCTATCTTAATTAAAAATAGTTTTAGTTGCATTTTGATTTTGTATCCAATTTATTCAGGATGAATCTTGTCCGTCCAAGAGTTTACTACTAGAATTAACGCAGAGAGAAGGTTATTCCAAACCAACATATACAACTATAGAACCTGGTTCTCTTCATATGCGAACTTATTTCTCAACTGTGGAAGTAGAGGGCTTGAAATTTCATGGAAAGGCATCTAGATCCAAAAAACAGGCAGATATTGATGCTGCAAAGATTGCTTACATTGCCTTAAAAGAGTGTAAGTTAATTCGGTTTATTTTTCTTTTATTCATAAGAATCACAAACAACTTTGGCCTCTATTATTACGTCGATATAATCATATGTTTCAGTGTCTTGTCGGTGCTGATCACCAAATATGCCTGAAATCTGGAGTGTCAATTTTATATAGATGCAGCATATAGCTGAATGTTTGTATAGGCAGAATGTCCATGAAAATGATTAAGCTTTGATAATATTATTGTCTTGCACAGGTAGACTTGATATGTATGCTGATTTTTCTTCCTCTAACAAAGAAAATCAAGCATTACAATCAACTCTTGAACCAGAGGTTGTTAAATACAAGCAGATCCTCAACTCTGAAGGTTTGTTTCTTAATCTTCAGCCAAAAGTATATATTACTTATCAATAACTTTTTTGAATCATCATGAAACTATTTCACCCTTTTCAAAGTTGTAATACGTTAATCATTGAGGACGCTAATGACATTGTGTTTATTCCTACAGATAAACGTTTGGATCAGGAGAAATTACCTACTGATGATGTCAAAGTTAACAATGACATGCACTGTGAATCTTTACCAATTCCCCCTAACAAAAAAATGAAGATGAGCAACATGAGCTCTTCATCTTTACCCAAATCATCTCCACTTTCACATACTGAATTTCCTTCTTCTACAATTCCTGACTCCAACATGGCAATGACTTACAACACAAGTAATTACCTACTTTGCGACAGGTTCAATGTGTACACAAGTTTTCCAGATTTTGTATTCCCTGAGGACATCACAGTTCTGCCTATCGATGAGGATAAGTGGGTTGCAGCATGCTTGGAATTTCCAAATGACGAAGACTTCTGACTCTTGTGAAAAAGTTTCATATATTACTTTGCTTTCAAGTTTCAAGTTTTAGAAAACATGAAATTATATGTATGTTGCTACTTGAATTCAAGTAAAACTTTCGATGGCTTATTTAGATGTTGTGCGTGTTCGTATTTAATTTCGGGAAAGACAAAAATGGTTCTAGTATCAAAAAGATAGAATTGATTTTTATATTTTGGATATTTTCATTTTTTAAAAATGTGTTACCATTGCTGCTATCAAGAACAATAGCTAATGTGAACTGTGAAATGCTGTTATATGACAAAAATGAAAACAATGATATAATCTTATTCTTATTTCTCACAAGGTCAGATAATCGTAAATACTTTCAATACTACTTGATAAAATCTGTATGCATGCTTAGCATTTACATGGACATCACTTTTTGGGTTTTGGGATATGGAGAAAGGAAATTCCAACTAGGTGTTGATGAAAAGAAATGTAATTTAACAAGTGCGCCTTTAAGGAACACTGCAGTTACGCTTCCATATGGTTGGACTGCATTAAGGTTTAAGGCAGATAATCCTGGTGTTTGGGCATTTCATTGTCAGATTGAACCACATTTGCATCTGGGAATGGGTGTTATTTTTGCTCAGGGTGTTCATAAAATTAGGAAAATACCGACAGAAGCTGTTACTTGTGGCGCTCCAGTGAAGATGTCCCTAAACAACACCCGCTACTGAGACTAGTTACGCATGCCAAATTTTTTTTATTTCTTATCTTTCTAAGTTAGCACTTTGTTGAATATGATTTGAATTCATGTTTAGAACTCTAGTTGTCGGGTTTTACTACTTTATACTAAATTGTATTGTAAATTTAATTGATGTTGGTAGTTCTTTTAGGCATTGTATGAGTATATTCCAGTCCAATAGTTTAAAAGTGATAGAAAATCAATCCAAAACTGTAAAACAGATAATTAAAAGTTATATAACAAAATATCAAACCAACATTAGAACATCAATCCAAAACAGTAAAACAGATAAGCATATTTGCAGATAAAGTAATCTCCCATTTTGATTATGGGGTCAAATATCCTTTTTGGAGTGTCTCTAGCAAGCTTTGTTTCCATTTTGATTAAGGCAAGGACAAAGACAGCATTGCCTGCAATCTTCTTGCAGTCTACTGGTCTAAGATAACTGTTCTTGCAGCATGCACATGTATGGTATGGTATAGTATAGTACCAGTACAAACCAAGAAGTGAATAAAGTCGGAAAACAACATTCAGATTTCAGAATCAAATCAAACAGTCATTGATTGACTTCTTAACATTATAATAATGATTAGTTATAACAAGAAGCATCAGAATTTATTAAGAGACAAAGTAGAAGAAAAAAAGAGCAAAAAAACCAAACTTAAAACAAGTGATATGATATTAAAAAAGGTGAAATAAATAAAGTGTCAACATATATCATACATGTTCTTAAAATGCTGTAAACTAGAAAACAAAAGTATACAAAACACCAAAATAGTCTTCAAGATTGACCAGACCACATGGCTTACACAACACTATCCTCCTGGTTAGGAACTGTCTATTTTTCCATGAGCCTTCTCTCCTTCACGCCCAATGCATTTCTCTGCATGCAACCGTTTATTGTCATGTACTACTAATATTCACATGGTTAATAATATTAATTTCAATGTCAATTTAATCATGTATATATACTACAATATGTGTGTAACTGGGACAAAAGAATACTCCACCTTATAAACATGTGAATGTGATGCCTCAGTATTTTAATTTTACACTATACTTTTTGTAAGGATTGTTAAATTATAAGTTATATAGTATCAATAGTAGGAGTGTAAGTGAAAATGCACAAGTCGAAACTGCAGGAGTTGTGTCACCGGAGACGGTGGAGTTTGCCTAAGTATTCTGCCATTCATGTTGATGGTCCACCACACAATCCAAGCTTTAAGGGCACTGTTTTCGTGAATGGCCTTACCTTTACTTCTTCTGAAACCTTCAATTCCTCTGGAGAAGCTCAAAACCAAGCTGCTATGAAAGCTTTCCTTAACTTCACTTCTCTTCTATCAAGTACCCTACTTCTTTCTCTTTCTGTAGTTGAGACTTTTGCTATCTTGAAATGAATTTTCTGTTTGAGTTCTCTTTGATTGTTTTCTAATCAGTTATGATTGTGATTTGTGAGCTTCATATGATAGAAACATATGTGGTAGAGAGTTAGCACTTGATTCAGAAATTATGATACCTTTTTACTGAATTTATAAACTGTTTCTGTCATCTAATTACACATAAATTTCTGTATTTTTAGAATCATATTTTTCGTATCACTTTGTTTGAAAGTTTTCTTGTATATTTTCCCTTTAATACAATTCTGCCTAGTTGAATGAAGGATAAAGAAAACAATATGATAATAAAAACTAGAAGGTTACATTAAATTTAAAGGTTACATAGAATTTTACTCTAATGTTTGTGGTTCATGATTTCCATTTAGGTTCTTCAAAACCAACAAATGAGTATGGTTCAAAAGAGGAAGTTAAAGCTTGCAAACCTCAGGAGAGTCCAGTTCCACAACAATCTCCAGTTATTATAAGTGGTAAACACTTTATTTCCCTTTACTGACTAATATGTTTGTAAATCTTTGATACTTTTGCTACTATTATTCAAGTGATTATTACTTTACGTTTCAATTTCAACATCAATATATCTAACAACAATAAGCAACTCATTCTTTCAGATATGGATCATCAAAACTGTGCTCGAAAGAACAATCTTGATCCGCCTGTTTTTACGGTTAAACGTGAGGGGCCACCTCATAACATTCACTATAAAGCTACTGTTGTTATTGATGGGAAATCATTTGAAAGCCCTACATCTTTCAACACTATAAAAGAGGCAGAGCAGGCTGCTGCAAAATTTGTTGACACGTTTCAGAAGGTAAATCAACTGTGTTTGAAGTTGTCCAACTTATTCAAGTTTACTTTTATGTTTGTGTTTTATCCACGTTAAAAATAGTTATAATTGAATTTTGATCTGTATCCTACATATTCAGGATGAATCTTGTCCATCCAAGAATCTACTTCAGGAATTATCAGAGAGAGAAGGTTTTTCCAAACCAATATATAAAACTACACAAATTGGTCCTCCTCATATGCCAACTTTTTTCTCAACTGTGGAAGTAGAGGGCATCGGATTTCATGGAAAGGCATCTAAATCCGAAAAAGAGGCAGAAGAAGATGCTGCAAAGATTGCTTACATCACCTTAAAAGAGTGTAAGTTCATTTACTTGGTTCGGCACTCATGTTTAAGAATCACTTTGAGGGAGAATTTCGATATAACCAAACAAGTTTGGCCACGATTATACGTCGAAAAGAAGACACACTTTCAATTTGAAATGTTTGTGATTATGCTTATAAATATGTATGTCATGCACAGGTGGGCGTCATACATATGCTGATTTATCTTCCTCGATTGGAGAAAAACAAGCAGTAAAATCAACTCATGAATCACACATTGTTAAATCTAAACAGAAACTCAAACATGTCCCTGAAGGTATGTAAATTTATTCATATTCATCCAATAACATATCTTACTAATTATCAATCACTTTTTTAAACCATCGTGAAACTAGTTTACTTTTTTCAAAGGTGTAATATGCTGACCATTGAACTTGTTTATAACAGATGAGCTTTTGGATGACGAGATATTACCTACTGATTTCCAAGTTAACAATGGCATACAAAATGAATCTTTACCACTTCCCCCTAACAAAAAAATGAAGATCAGCAACATGCACTCTTCATCTTCACCCAAATCTTCTCCATTTTCACATGCTGAACTTCCTTGTGTTAGAATTTCTGAGTTCAACAAGGCTAAGACGCCCAATACAAGCAGTTACATGCTTGGTAACAAGCTTAAGGTGTATACAAGTTTTCCAGATATTGTGCTCCCTGAGGGGATTACAGTTGTGCCGATTGGTGAAGATAAATGGATTGCAGCGAGCCTTGAATTTCCAAAATGACTGGGACTTTTGATTCTTGTGAAAAGTTTCATATATGACTTTTCTTTCAAGTATTAGAAAACATGATGTAAAATGTATGTTGCTACTTGACTTCAAGTAAAACTTTAGATGACTGATTTAGATGTTTTGCATGTTTAAATTCAATTTCGAGCAAGACAGAAATGGTTCTAGTAAAAAGAGAGAATTGAATTTTGATATTCTAGATATTCTCAATAAGAAATTGACTTTATCTATAGCCAGGGTACAAGTTACAAGAACAGAAGGAGGACATTGAGTGTCACACAACCAAAAAAAATGACTGCTAGTAAAACCATTAGCTATTTAAGTTTTCTAAAATGTGTTACCAATTACCATTGCTGTCAAGAACAATAGCTAATGTGAAATGCTATGGAAACACATATATATTTTCTTATTTTTCACTATGGTCAGAATATCAGAAAATCTTAGTTATCAATACAAATTCACAGGAACTACAATTTGAAGATAGGAACAAGTAGGTTACATCAAATTCAGAAGTTACATACATTATACTCTAATGTTTGTGGTTCATGACATCCATCTATTCTTCAAAAAAAATAAAAAATTACATCCATCACAATCTCCAGTTATAAGCAAAATGACTACGGTTGAAAAGAGGAAGTTCATGCTGTCAAACCCCAAACCTCCGGAGAGTCCAGTTCCACCACAATCTCCAGTTATACAAGTGATAAACAATTTCTTGAATAACACATTTTATACTAGTTCTACATATATATAAAGCAACTACTTTTTTTTTTTTTGACGAATAAAGCAACTACTTATGTTGCAAATCTTTGATTGTTTTCATATTATTCTTCTTCAAATGATTATTACTCTTTTGTTATATTTTAACATCTATATATCTAACAAAAATAATCAACTCATTCTTCCAGATAAGAATCATTTGAACAAACTTCAGCAGCATAACTAACATTTGAAATCCCAACATTTTTAAACACTCTAAAAGAAACAGAGCAGACTGCTGCAAAAATTGTTGACTTGACTTGTTTCAGAAGGCAAGTGTTGTTGTAAATTGTAATTTCTTATGTGATTCCAAACATTATTTATTTTTTTTCAATTTAATAACAGGTATAACACCTTCTACTTTCTAACAACAACATCATAGTTAGAACTCAAATGTAACATCTAAAAAAACATTATTTCATCACTAATCAACAAAACAAGCTAAAAGCCACAAACAAAACCCCCCTTATTCTTGTCAAGCCAATGACTCTTCCCCGGCGCTTCCTCAACAATACTAGCCGCCATAGCCTGTTTATTCAAACTCTTCCTATCCTCTTCAATCTCTCGAATTGGAAAAAGATTTGGGTTAATCAAAAGCAGGGTTTTTAGGGTTACAAAAGCCTTTTTGTAATCAGGTTTTGCAATCACAATTCCGCCACGTTTCTTCTTCTTTCCATCCATGTTCAATGTTCGAACCTTTTCAACCTCAAATCCGTAGAGGGATTCCAAAACGCGCTTGATTTCGATCTTGGAAGCTGATGGGGTGGTTTTAAGAGCAATTTCATGGATGTCGGTGAAGGTGCTTGGCAGGAGAAGCTTGATTGGTAGGTTTGCGAAGTACACCACTCTTCTTCCTAATCTGCTTCCTATGGTTTTCTTCTCTGCAACTTTTTTATTTCACCAAACACATGACAATTTTCAAAAGCTTTTTTCAGCTTATTTTCATAACTTCTCTAATATAGCTTATAAAAACAACTTAGCACATATGCAAAAACAATATAACTTTATTTTATTCTTTTCTATAGAAATAGCTTATGTGAGCTTATACATAAGCTCTTATCATGATAATAGCATGTGCCATAAGCTGCAAATAAGCTGTTTATCCAAACAAGCCCATGATGAAACATAAATAATCAATCACCCATACAAATCTATATTTTTCATGTTAAGAGCAAGTAATGTTAATAAACCAACACTCAAAAAACCATTGCACGTTACTTTAAGCTTCAAAATTTGCTTTGAATCATACATGAGAGCATTAAAGTTTAAAAAAATCTGAAGCATTAAAGTTTAAATTTTCAACAAACAAAGCCAAAAAATATAATAACCCCAAATGAAATGATATTAAAAATGAATTATTCACCCCTTCAATGCGATGAATTTAAGAAAGCAACATATTAATCATAAAAAATTCACTACGATTAGTAAAAAATTGACAGTGATTTTTCCCTAACCACACAGTAACAGTCTCAGAAATGAGGTGAAAGAGAAGAAATACTCACATAAACGGAAAGAGTGACAAGAACACGAATTGGTGAAAGAAGAGAAGAGAGGGAAAACGAAAACGTAATAAGGGACAAAAACGGTACCGTTTTGCCTCTGCTAAATTACCTAAATTATGAAAACACTATCATATACCCCCTTAAGTTAGACATCATACTCCCACATAGCATATCAAATAATCATTTTATACCATTAACATGTTTGCAATCTAAATATCCCTGAAACTAATAAACCATTAGAATCCTAATTTTGTCTCAAAAATTGCCATGGTAATTTTTTTTTGGGTTTGAACCTCAAATCTTACATATATACTATACATTGTCATTATCAACTGAGTTAAGCTCACGGAAACATTGAAAATGGTTAGTATCAGGCAACAGACAAAGCATTACTTTAAACACCGACCGTGTAAAAGATTTTTATGATGTCATCTAATGAAAATTGATCGTCAATGTAAAATTAGTTTAAAAGTGAATATTATTTCTTTTTTTCTCAAAATTTTATAGATCAATTGGTATTTGAATAACCCGTTAAAAAATGAGTTAGGATCCTCTCTATTTAGTGTCATCCCCATTTCTTATATTTTGAGAGATAAAGACACATAGAAGTTTTAAAAATATATAAATAATAGTGGTGAGACCCACTTATTGGTAGGATTCACTATCTACTTTTTTGTATTTATCTCTCACCAAATAACATTCTTCGTTTATTTTAAGTAAATGAAGATGATCTTTACTCAAACTGAGTTAGGATCTTTACTTAAAAACTATGCTCGGCTAATTACACGGGTAGTGCTTGAGTCTCCCTTATTAAAAGGATCGTGGAACTCGCATTGGACTATGAGATTCCTCCTTCGTGGTGTGGTCCATTGACACGGTTTTTGGCGTGCATCTCCACTATGAATGCGCTTTTCCCTCATTCCTCTTTGCACTTAGTGGTGCTACATAGGAAACGATGGATTTTGCGCATAATTGTTCAATCCCATTAAGATCTAACTCAATCCGGATTTATTCACCCCACATACTCAATTAATGGTCTTGAGAAAGAACTATATTCACTCGCTCGATATATTGTTGGTGTCATTAAAAAATATAAGAATTATATTGTTTTTGTTATATTGTTTGTGTCATTTGAATAGATAAGTAGACTTTATTGCAATATAAAAGTGCAAAATATCTATAGCTATAATTTTAATCAAAATCAAAATTTCATTAAAACTATTATTCGTAATTTATATACATCGCAATAAAAAGGTAATATATGATTTTGGAGAAACTTTTTCACTTTCAATTATACCATTAAATAAAAACTACTAGAAAAGCGCAAATTAGAGACGGGTTTTAGGGAGGGACAAAATTATGTAACTAACTGTGATGGATTTAGATACGGATTTCAATATTAAACACAAAAATTGAATTGCCAATCATTAGTGAGGGAATGGTTTAAACATCCCAAATAAAATATCCGTCACTAAATCCATCAGTAAATTGATGAGTTAAACATTTGTTACATAATTTGACACGGAACTGATCCTTCTCTAATGATTCCCTCACTAAAACGTCAATTACATAGTTGGTGAGGAAATTAACCCGTCACAAACAATTATTGATATTAATGAGAAAACTGAATTATTCCCGCCAATTGTTTCACGTTTTGGCTTTCCCTCCTCTTATACTAAAACATTCCCCCTCTTTTTTTTCACAAACCCTAGAATAAAAATTTCCCCCAAAATTTTCCTTCAAAATCATAACCCACACAGCTTATGAACTCCAAAATGCACAAATCATATGAACTCCAGCTTATGAACTCCAAACAGCTTCCAGATCGTATGAACTCCTCAGACAACTTCCAGTTCGCATGAATCCTCTAATCTCTCTTAAATCCTCAAATCAAACCAAAATCTTCACTGAATCTCTATCGAATCTCTCTCAAATCCTCAAATCGTACCAAAATTGAACCTCACTCTCAAAATCGAATCTCCTTCCTTCTTCCAAAATTGTTCCCTCAAATCTTTCATTCTGTTAAAACTCACGGTAATCTCTCTCTCAATCTCAAAATTTATTTATTTATTTATTGTTTTTTATATTTTAATGTAATCTGATTTGGGTTTTGTGGGGGTTACAGTGAGCTCACTCACATTTCTGAATCCAAAAGTGAAGTTGCTCTGAAACAGGTGAATCCAAACCCTTCTTTCTGTTTGTTATTAATTTTGATTTTCAATTTTGAATTTTGAGTGATTATTGCTGAAGACTGATTGTATATAACTTTTGATTTTGTTGAAGATTGGTAGCATGAGACTTGTTTTAGATTAGATTTTTGAATGAGGTCTGCAATTCCCTTGTTTTAAGGATTTTTTTATTGAATTTTTGTTTAAAAAGAGCTTATGGAAACAACTTCATTAAACACTTATAGTAAAAGTGCTTATGTGGTTAAGCTATTTCTATATTAAAATGATATATTGTTGATATCATTAAAAAAAAGACTTTATATTATAGTCGCTATATTGTTGGTGACTTCAAAAGGTAAGCATAGTTTGTTACAATATGAAAGTGCAAATGACAGGGCCACAAGTGTACGGCTATGTCGGTTTTAGTATAAAAAGTATCGTATCCACAGAGACCAATTTAACAAGTACTGCTTCTTGTCATTTCTATGTTTATCTAAGGCAAAATTCAAAATGTTTGGTTTTGCACGTAAAATAAATATTGATTTTAGTTAATTAATTAAAGGGTAGAGACCAAAACGACGGTTTTCGTCGACCTTCGTCACTCACGTAACTTTGCGCTTAATTAAATAATAACGAGAAAAATAAAACTTTTGTAGAAAATATTGAACAAGAGACACCGTTTGCTTTCGCAATACGTTGTCGAAATTTTTAGGCGCGTAACTCCCTACTTTCGTAGTGTATAATTATAGGCTTAAAAATTCCATTTTCTTAATTCAATAAACTCTTAATTAAAAGAAAAGAAGTGCTTTCGCTTTAACCTTCAGTTAAAAATCTGAATTTTCTAAGTCGGATATCGTGCGCATATTACATGAGTTCCGTCGGTACGACTGTCCTTTCGCTTTGGACCAATTTAGACTACTCAGACATGATTAAACTATCCCCTAAATATAATTTTGATGAATACATATTAAAAGCAAAAAAGATAAAAGGAACCGAACCTGTTATTGATGAACACTTTAATCATATCATATCATACTTATTATAAAAGCCAATTAGGTCAAGCAAATGCTTAACCCTAATTGCTTTTGTATTTTCCCTCCCAAACACAATTCCTAGGTGTTTATGCAAGCTTTGGTACCATCATTTAATGCTGATTTCAAGTTTGAATTTCCCACCCAAATGTGGACATGTCATCATTATAGTCTCCTTGGTGTGTTATGCAAGCTTTGGTACCATCATTTAATGTTGATTTCAAGTTTTTTCAAATTTGAATTTCCCTCCCAAGTGTGGACATGTCATCATTAAAGTCTCCTTGGTGTCTTATGCAAGTTTTGGTACCACCATTTAATGTTGATTTCAAGTTTTCAAATTTGAATTTCCCTCCCAAGTGTGGACATGTCATCATTAAAGTCTACTTTGTGCTGCCAACTACTCAACTTAATACTTCATATTAATGTTTAAACTTCTCAAAACTTCAGCTGGCTCTCTATATATAGAGGCCACACACCTAGAAATCTTGCCACCCTCCTTCAATCCTTTTGTCTTGCCAAAATCAGCAGCATACTACCATGTCCTACCGTGAGTTTGAAACTCTACTTGTACTTCATTGTTTGAAAGGTGACATCCATTTCATTTAAGCCTGTTGTTATTGAAGCATACCAGCATACCATTTCTGTCATAGCTACAACGAGGTTTTATATTCTGGTGTATGTGTTGCTTTTTTTCTACATTAGGTATGGCATATGAAAAGTGTGAGCCTATATGTTGACAATATTTTTTAAAGTAGGAAATTTCTCTATATTATTCACATATTCAGATCATATGATATTGATGATTGTTTGTTTCTGTGATGTATTTACTTATACTGCACTTTGTTTACAACGCTCTTTTTGCCGCTATTTAGACAAGTTTAATTGACCTTGCATGTTTTTATTATTTTTTAAAGTAGAAAATTTCTTTAGATTGATTCACATATGAAGGTCATATGCTAATGCTCTCAATTAGTTTTTGTGGTGTTTTTGTTTATTGATGCATTTCCTTTACATTGCTCTTTTTTGTTGTTGTTTAGAAAAGTTTAATTGACGTGTTTTTTTAAGTAATAAATTTCTTTTGATCGATTCACATACTAAGGTCATATGATATTGTTGTTTGTTAGTTTCTTTGTTTTTATTGTTTATTGATGCACTTCGTTTACAATGCTCTTTTTGCCGCTATTTAGAGAAGTTTAATTGACATTGCATGACTCCAAAGAATTCAATTGTTAGACAAATAAACGATTATATGTTGGATTTGATTCCATGCGAAGCAAAAATGTATAAGAGTTATGATTCGCCGCTATCAACAAACCCAAATGGCGATGCAATTGATGTTGTCCACACTCCTGAATGGTTGGTGTTCCAGTGATGTTGTTAAGGAATATAGATCAAAGATCAGGATTATGCAATGGCACAAGACTAATCATAACTAGAATGAGTAAATTTGTGCCCGAAGGAAATGACATATTTCGAAGCAATATATGCAAGAAATTTTTTTGGCTTAAATGCACTTTTGGCCCCCTATGTTTGCCGTCATAGCGATTTTGGCCCCTAACAAAAAAAATGTAATTTTGACCTCCTAATTTTCGCAACTATGCTGAGAAACTGCCACGTGTCCCAAAAAAGGGGCCAAAATTGCAACTTTTTTGTAAAAATAAGGGGCCAAAAGAGCATATTTCCCTAAACATGGCAAAATTAGGGGGTTAAAATTGCATTTGGCCAAAATTGCTACGAGGGTAAACATAGGGGGCCAAAAGTGCATTTAAGCCAATTTTTTTATACCAAGATTATTTCTTCTGATGTCTTGATACCTTTCAAATTTCAACGGAGACAGTTTCCAATAGTTGTTTCTTTCGCAATGACTATCAACAAAAGTCAAGGACAGTCTCTGAAGAAAGTGAGTTACCAGAGATGGATTGAAGATGCTTACAACGGAATGTTCAAGATGCCAATGTGACTTCAAATGTAGTATATTCAAAAGTATTTCGTAATGTAAGATAAGTTGTGCTAAAAATCAATGATTTTTGTGCGATATTTTGACAACAAATTATAGTACTGAAGTCGCCATTATGCTCCTGATATTTATCGTAATTGGGATTTTATAAAATATTACTTACATTGATTAGGGACTAATAATCGTAACTTTAAACGTGCATGTGTAAGCCGGTAGGTTGAGTATAAATTCCAACCTTTTGCAATGTGTTGTCTGCTAATGATGTCCAGAAGCTACCCTAATTGATTTATTATACCTGCTGCCAAAGAATTAAACAAATAATAACAGTAGAAACACGTGAAGTGTTTCTTCATTGTACAACAGCAGAAAAATAAAGCAAACAAAACAATATTAAAAAGAAAGCAGAAGAAACAAGAACAGTGGTAAAGAAAGTTTCAGGGACTAAATTGCACGAAATTTAGAGGACGAATCTGAATGTTATTTCTTTACAAAATGAACTGAAATCTCATTACGATTCTGTGGATATAAATTGTGTTTGAAACGGAATTGTAAAACCGGAGAAAAGCTAACTTAAGCTAAAATGGCAAATAAGCTGTTTTGTTAAATCGTAAAACTAGAAGCTAGAAAAAACGTTACCGCCTTCTTCTCATCAGCTGAGCCCCTTTTATATCCTTCAATCTGCAACTGAATTCCTCAAACTTGTGGCCAAAGATGTGGGAATGGATTGGTGCAAAATCTGATTTTTTTTGCAGATAAACTAGGATCTTGTTCCTGTACGCGTTCTTTCTTTGCTGATCTGTATTGATGTCATTAGTAGCTCATTTCAGCTCCTTCTTGATTCTTTTACCTTATATAAAAAAAATCAGAATCTAATTTGTGGTTCTTTATCATAATAAAACCATTTTTTGAAAAAAAACAATAGTATGTTTAATACAATTATATCGAAGGAATTTTTTGTTATAAAAACAATTCAATCTTTTGACAATTATTTTTTTTCTCTTCTAAATATGATTTTTCTGTTACAAAAAACGCAAAAGTGTAAAAATATAGCAAATACAGCATAAATTCTTATATTTTGTGCGTAAAATTCTTATCTCTTTAATGACACCAAAAATATAACATCTATATCTCTTTAACTATTTTGCTTTGGTAAAAAAAAAAAACAAATTTGACTATAAAAGTGTTATTTTGTTGATGTTGTTAAAAAAGATAAGAATTTATATTATATTTGTTATATTGTTGATATAGAATGATTAATCTAGTTTGTTGTTACAATATGAAAGTGCAAAATATCTATTATCTAAATCTATAGTTTTATCAAAGTCAAAATATTTTTAATAAATATTGTTCAAATTTCCAAAATTTCTTCTACTAAATAGGAAATAATGAATTAATTAAAAGAAAAATTAAAAGAGATTGAAAACAATCTTGTAACCTCTTTTTTCCTAGTCACACGACCATACCATCTTTAATTCCTCTTAGGAAGGAAGTTAGTGCAGTATTTTTTTAGGGCAGTATTAGTAGGTAGTAACAATCGGTTCTCTTTCTGTCAAAAATTAAAAAACAATTGGTTCTCTCCCTTAATCTATTAGTTCTCTTTACTGATTCTACACATAGTAAAATAGAGAGAGGGGAGAGAGAGAATTTTAAGGGAAAAGCAAGTACAGCATTTAAGAAGAAAGAAGAATCAAGTGAGATTAGAGCTAGAAAACCTAAAGAATTTCATCATCAACAAGTAAGAAATATTCTATCACTTTCATTGTTTTATTCTTCACACTGTTATTATTCATAAAATAAGAAAAATACTCTCTCTTTGGCATTAGAAACAAAATAGTAACAGAAGAATAAATGAGAAAATTCTGTTTTTCATATTTAGCATTTTTAATTGATCCAAGAATGTATATACCAACAAGGAATTGGTATATTCAATTTACTAACAATTTTTACTATGATTTGGAAATTTTCAATGTACCAACAATGAATTGGTCCAATGATAAAAGACTTAGACTCCTTAAGCATGTGATCAAGGTTTGATTCCGACTCATGTCTATGAAAAAATTCGGTTGGATGGGAAGAACTCACCTCTCTGCTGGATTATCATAACCATTCTTGTGTTTTAATGAATATTCTCATTTTAGGAGGGGTTTGATTCCGGCTCATGCCCAGGAAAAAATTCTGCTGGATAGGGGAGAGCCCACCTCCCCACTGGTCTATCATAACCATTCTTGTGTTTTAATGAATATTGTTATTTTAGGCTTACATTTATGCTAGGATGTTTTTCTATTTTTGGAAATTTCATATTATATTTAAATTATAAAGACTTGACTTTTTGGTACTTACTATATTTAACACCTTTATGCTATATAGGGTAAATTTTATCGAGTGATTAAATTTAGTTACAACATCTCAAGAAATCAAAAGGAGTCTTGTTTTATCTACAAATTGATTGGGTGGGAGTCGATTGTAAATTTCACCTTAACCAAACCCAAGTCTTGAGTAGGAATTAGAAGTTAGAGGAATTGGAAACTAAGTTAGTAAATATTTAATGAGTTTAATTAGTATGTTATTACACATGTGGTTAATGTTACATTGTCACGTTAATTAATGAATACAGTTTTGCTATATGGTGCGAGAAGCACCCCCACGAATTGCACGAACACGTGGTTGTGCCCCACCTAATTTTCTTTTCCTAATTGTTATATATTTTTTAATATTAAAACTAAAATAAACAAATGTGGAAGAGAAAATCACGGCACCATTGTTTGTAAAAATAAAATGTAATCACAACAACATCTTCCATTTGCAGACACCAACGCCATCGTTTTCAACACTGAAGTTTATCACCGCCATCAACTTGTTATTTTCATTGTCGCTATTGTTGTCTTTGTTGTTCTGTCGATCGGTATTATTGTTCTCTTATCTCTAATTCTTTATCATCGTCTTTGATGTCTCTGCTTCGTCGTGCTCGTCATTCGTTGTGATTGTCGCCGCACTACTACCTCTGCATATCAACTCTGCTGCTATCTCTGCTTGACCTAATCCAATTGGCTATAAGCCGCCACGAATTCCAACTATATAATTCAACTATGGTAATTAAGATAGGATCATAACTTCACAAGTATATACCAGTATTACATTGTGGTTTTGAAAGCAACCCAAACACAAGTACTTATCCACCAATTTCATATGCTATTCAGCTTTTGCAAACAGTTGAAACTTAAACAAACACAACATCAATTGAATTTCTCCAAGTCAAACAAAGTTAAATCCTTTCAAAAAAATTGTATTGAATTTAGCCAAGTTTAGTTTCATTATCTCTCTCTTTGGCAATTCCTAACAAATTCTTCTTTTGATCACAGCGTTTCTGAATTAAAACAAAATTGATGGGTAAACTAACCAATATTATTCAATGATAAAAACTAACAACCGGAGTTGAGAGCAAGGCTATACGATCTGCTCATTTTCTCCAAAACATATCAAACAGAGAGGGAGATAGATTATCAGTGTGGAAGTCAAAAATCAAAGTTTAAAACAATACGCCAGAACAAGGAGAAAGAGGTTCACAGTGGAAATAAAAAAATTGAAACTTCTTGGCTGAAGAATGTGAGGTATTTTCCTTAATTTTGCAACGCGAGCAGAGAAGCTTTGCCAGGCCCAGTTAGTCCAGAGTTGATAGTAGTTTGGCAAATTATCAAGGGTTAAATTAGACATTTTGTGTGAAATGGAATTAAGGGAGTGGGGTGCCAGCTCATTCGCAGGATAGGCACGAGGATTCTCTCGTGCAGTTGAGCATTTTCCTAATGAATATGAAGATCATGTATTTTCATATTCATTAATTGACTTGGAAACACGTCATTAGATGCTTGTCTAAATAATTGTACAATGACAGAGTATACTAATTACATTCATATTTAGTTTTGAAGGTATAGAGGTAGTGAAACAAAAATCAATATGTGAAGAGTTTAAGAACTAATGTTTTGAAAGTAAGGGCATCACTCCATGCACTTTCCTACTAGCGGTATGTGTTATATAAATTGTGTTGTGATACTATGTGGTGATTATCTTTGTATTACTGTTTGACGTGATTAGTTACTTTTTTTTAGATGACATGACTAGTTTTTTTGACCGAATGTTATAGGTGATAATTTCAGTAAAATAAATTGGCGTTATATTATAAAGATTGGTAACTCATGGATAATCAGATGAATTTAGAGTCCATTCAAATAATTAGGATACTCGGCATGGATAAAAATATGTAAATTTAGAGTCCATTCAAATAATTAGGATACTCGGCATGGATAAAAATATGTATGTATTGTACTATGTTTGTTATTGGAGATGACTCTCATTTTTGGAAAGATAACCGTCAATCTCTATTTTCTCCTTGGCGGTGACATCGAATAGACAAATTGATCTAGTAGAAGAAGGCAAAATGGTGGTGCACATTTGGAGGCTTCCATATATACTCTCACACCGATGTTAGCCTGGTTGAAAAAACTTTTTACAAGCATCCAGAACCAGTTAGGTTCTCTCTTGGGTAGAAAAAGACCAAGAGTCTTGACTTTTGTTTATGCAAGCACTTGCTTATATGCAATCACAATGACTCAAATTTTTTAGGAAGTTAAATAAGGAGAAAAAAAAAATTTGGTTTAGAGAATATTAGTATGTAAAAGTTGTTGAAACAACACTATCCTTCTAGTTGGTAGGAATTGTCCATGTTTTTCATGACCCTTATCTCCTTCACGCATAAAACATTTCTCTGCATGCAACCGTTTATCATGTAATACTAACATTCAAATGGCTAATCATATTAATTTCACATGGTTCCTCATTATTTAAATGTTCACGTTAATTCTTCAAATTAATCTTTTCATGTTCCTGTAGTAACTATAACAGTGTGAGTGAAAATGAACAAGATGAGGCTGCAGGAGCTTTGTCACCAAAGAAAGTGGAGTTTGCCTAAGTACTCTGCCGTGAATGTCGATGGTCCACCACACAATCCACGCTTTAAGGGCTCTGTCTTTGTCAATGGTTTAACCTTTACTTCTGATGCTTTTCATTCCTCCAAAGAAGCTCACAACCAAGCTGCTCTGAAAGCTTTGCTCAACTTTTCTTCTCCTTCATCAAGTACCCTACTTTCCTCTCTTTTCTGGTTTTGCTTTGTTTCCCTAAAAAGATATATTTTTTTAATCTTGCCTTGGAGATGATTATGATCTTGTAGTTGACACTTTTGGTATCTTGAAATTCGTTTTCTGTTTGAGTTCTTAGATTGTTTACTTATGAGTTAGGAGCTTCATTCATATATAGGTTATTATTTTTATTTTATATTTGAGTTTTAGTTTTATGGTTGAGTTGAGAGTGATCATTTTCTTCAGTTATGTGAAATGTTTTTAGAATTTACAAACTATTTGATCGGCAGAGCTGATTGTTTCATAACGGAAAAATAGAATCTTGTCATGGAATTAAGCATAATGTTATGTATTTTAGAAGAGTTTAATTAATATACTCGATTAGTGTACAATAATTTTACATATGCATTCAATGATGTGTTGTCACGTCAATTAATGAATGTGGTGTTTTTACATTCATTAATTGACGTGACAACACATCATTGAATGCATATGTAAAATAATTGTACATTGACAGAGCATGCTAATTAAACTCATTTTAGAATCACATTTTTCAAATCATTTCTGTTTCTTGTATATTTTCCTTTTAGTACTATTATGCCTAGCAGTGACTTAAGGATAAGGAAAACAATATGAATATAGGAACTATTAGGTTTCATCAAACACAGGTTACATACACTTTTACTCTAATATGTGTGGTTCATCTAGGCTCTTCAATACCAACAAATGAATATAGTTCAGAAGAGAAAGTTGATGCTGCCAAACCTCAAAAGTATCCAGTTCCATCAGAATTTCCACATATTATAAGTGGTAAACATTCCTTTCACTTTAGTCACTAATGTTTTTGCAAATCTTCGATAATTTGGTTACTATTCTTTCTTCAAGATATCACTTTTTTTATCCTTTCAATTTCAACATCTATCTAACAACGTTAATCAACTCATTATTCCAGATACGGATTGTTTGAGCAAACTTCAGCATCAAAACTATGCTCAAAATAACAATCTTGATTCACCTGTTTTGACAATTGAAGCCGAGGGGCCATCTCACGACGTTCCCTATAAGGCTAGTGTTGTTATTGATGCGAAATCATTCGAAAGCCCTATATTTTTCAACACTAAAAAAGAGGAAGAGCAGGTAAGATCAGCCCTTGTAATTTCTTATGTGATTCTAAATTAACATTTTTTTTATATATTTTATGATCATCAAATCGATAACTAGATGTTGGAGGTTATTATATATCAAAATAGAACTTAATCTCATTGACCTATTAGTGTGTTAATCTTTTTATGAGAAACTCTTTCGAAAATAATAATGAACTAGACCTTTCAACAGGATTTCATGCCTTGTTGGAGTTTCGAAACACCTAGATCAGCCCTTATAATTTGAGACCTTAAAATTTGAGACCTATCATCTTTAAAGTAGGCCGGACTCAGACCTTGCAATACCTAGCTTAGACTAACATATTCTCACCCCCTAACAATGTCCTGGTTCATCATTAATAGACTAAAGTAATAGTATATCAATTTTGTTTGCATGTGTCAAACTTATTAAAGTTTACTTGTATGTTTATGAATTATGAGAATAAAAAATAGTAAAATTGAATTTTTATTTGTATTCTACTTACTCAGGAAGAATCTCGTTCATCCAAGAGTTTACTTCAGGAACTAACACAGAAAAAAGGTTTTTCCAAACCAACATATAAAACTACACAGACCGGTTCTCCTCATATGGCAACTTTTTTCTCAACTGTTGAAGTAGAGGGTGTGGAGTTTCATGGAAATGCATTTAGATCCAAAAAAGAGGCAGAACATGATGCTGCAAAGATTGCTTACAAGGCCATAAAAGATGGTAAATTTATTCACTTGATTTAGCTTTCATGCGTGAGAATCGTTTTGATGGAGAACATCAATATAACACCATAAGTTTGGCCTCAATTATTACTTTGACACTAGTAATAATTTAAGAAAATGAAAGCGGTTGAATATATATAATTACATATGTTAGTGTCAAACAGAAAACACACTTTCGATTTGAAGTGTCTATGATTATGATTAATGAATTGATAATATTGATGGACGCACAGGTGGACTTCATATGTACGCTGCTTTTTCTTCCTCTATCAAAAAAAATCAAGCAGAACAATCAACTCATGAATCAGACATTGTTAGATCCAAGCAGAAACTCAACCTTGAAGGTATGTTAATTTCTTCATCTTCGACCAGAAACATATCTTACTCATCAATCACTTTTTTGAATCATGTTAATGACATTGCGTTTATTCTAACAGTTGAACTTGAACTTTTTTATAAGGAGATATTACCTACTGATGCAAAGTTAATAATGGCATGCACAATGAATCTTTTCCATTCCCCCTAATAAAAGAATGAAGATGAGGAATATGGTTCTAAAAGATTAAAAATTGTTCCTTCAGTTATGCCAACTATCTGGCCGTTTTATATCATTCTTAGAATGAGTCTAATTTGTTAGTAGTTTCCTGATATGTAGGATCATTGTACACTTTACAATGTCATGACTTGATTGTGTAATTAAGTCCTCTATTAAAGAAAGTTGTAATAAAATATATAAAATCAGAGAAGCTTGGACAAAACTTGTGTACTTCATGTATCACTTTGCTTTTAAGTATTAGAAAACATATGCTAAATCTATGTTGCTGCTACTTGACTTTAAGTAAAAAAATCTTTGAATGACTTATTTAGATGTTGCACATGTTTGAATTCAAGTCCGGGAGAGATAAACGTGGTTCTAGTAAAAAGATAGAATTGATTTTGACATTTTGAGTATTCTCTAGTAGAATTTGATTTTGCGTATAGAATTTGAACGGTATCATTGTACATGTATTTTTTTTTAACTTATTTTCACTAGGTTAGGTCATCTGAAAAACTTAAGTAGTGAGCTAGTAAAATTTAAGGTGCAAGTGTACAAATAATTGGATGCATTTGCAAAATAATTGTACAACTGACAACATATACTAATTAAATTCTTGTTTGATTGTATCCTATCAAACTAAAATCCGATGTTGCACTAATATTTCCAATTTTCTAAAATCTAGTTGAAAAACAATTCAACACATCTTCGTATCACTGAACTGCTTGTTGCCTCATTAACCAAGTCTCTCTTCCTCCACATTTTTGGTCTCATGCTACCTAATAAACTGATTACCTGCACATGTACTTAACATGAGCACCCTATATCAAATTCTTTGGTTGCTTATGGTTTCCATGGTTCAAACCCTACACCCACAACAAACTTGAACCTCGATCTCAACCATGCATTTTCCTTGACTATAACCTCACACATAGTGCATGCTTTCGCTACACCCATTGTGGAAAGCATTTTTTTCATTCTCTCAAAACACTCCAAGTCTCGAAACCAATACACCCATTGAAATTGTAACCGACACTTTAACTTCCCGCATTCACATATCTCCTACTCAACCAGCCCTAACCTCACCCGAACAACCAAACGTGCAAAATCATACCTCTATGTAACTTCCGTAACCTGAACCACCTTCACTTACAACAGTTGAGCCTCTACCTACACCAGCCTTGCCAAACCCTACCTCTCTGAAACCGTCAAAATCTGAACCACCTTCATACTTATTACATGAGAACAAATTACCTACTTCTCAATCTGATGAAAATTACCAAACACGCATGTATATCTTCCCTTTTACTCTTGTGCCTAGCAATGACTACAAAAGGAAAACAATATGATTATATGAATTAGTAGGTTACATCAATTTCACATGTTACACGCAATTTCACTCTAATATTTTTGGCTCATGATTTCCATCTAGGCTCTTCAACACCAACAGCTGAATATGGTTCAAAGGTGAAAGTTGAAGATACCAAACCTAAAGAGAGTCTAGTTCCTGCACAATCTCAAGTCATTATAACTAGTAAACAATTTCTTTCACTTTATTCACTAATGTGTTTGCAAATCTTTAATATATTTGTTATTATTATTCATGCGATTACTTTTCTTTTCTATTTCAACATTATCTAACAACAATAATCAACACATTCTTCCAGATATGGATCGTTTGAGCAAAAACCAGCTGCAAAACTATGCTCGTAAGAAAAATCTTGATCCGCCTGTTTTTACAATTAAAACTGAGGGGAAACCTCATGAAATTCACTATAAAGCTACTGTTGTTATTGATGGGAAATCATTTGAAAGCCCAACATTTTTCAACACTATAAAAGAAGCAGAACAGGCTGCTGCAAAAATTGCTTTGAGGGAATTGCCAATTTCAGCTGACTTGTTTCAGAAGGCAAGTGTCCTTGTAATTTCTTATGTGATTCCAAATTGACATTTTATGATCATTAAATTAATAACTAGATGTTGAATGTTAGATAACATATTTCTGAGATAATGTTGGCAAAAATAAAAGTTATGTTGCAAAAGACATTTAGATGTTGTGAGGCTGTTTAGTAGAGCTTATGGAAACAGCATTTCATAAGTCCGTAAGTTTTTTCAGCTTAATTTCATAAGCTCACAATGATTGCTTATGGAAATAGTCTATAACTTATATGAAAATAGTTTTGACTTCATATAGTTTTTAGTATAAAAATAGATTATACATAAGCACTTATATGCTAAGCAACTATGCGAAAAGCACTTAATTAAGTTGTTTATCCAAACACGGTCTAAGAGTGTACCAATGTGTTTGAAGGTCAAACTTAATCAACTTTACTTGTATGATAGTGCTCTATCTGCATTAAAAATAGTTTTGATTGAATTTTGATTTTTATCCTATTTATTCAGGATGAATCTTGTCCATCCAAGAGTTTACTACTAGAATTAACACAGAGAGAAGGTTATTCCAAACCAACATATACAACTACAGAGTCTGGTTCTCCTCATATGCCAACTTATTACTCAACTGTGGAAGTAGAGGGCTTGAAATTCCATGGAAAGGCATCTAGATCAAAAAAACAGGCAGATAGTGATGCTGCAAAGATTGCTTACATTGCCTTAAAAGAGTGTAAGTTCATTCGGTTTATTTTTCTTTCATTCATAAGAATCACAAACAAATTTGGCCTCTATTATTACGTCGATATAATCATATGTTTCAGTGCCTCATTGGTGCCAAACACGCCTGAAATCTGGAGTTTATATAGTTGTTATATAGATGCAGCATAGAGCTGAATATTTATATAGGAAGAATATCCATGAAAATGACTATGCTTTGATAATATTATTGACCTGCATAGGTGGACTTGATATATATGCTGCTTTTTCTTCCTCTAACAAAGAAAATCAAGCAGTACAATCAACTCTTGAATCAGACATTGTTAAATACAAGCGGATACTCAACTCCGAAGGTTTGTTTCTTCATCTTCATTCAAAAGTATATATTACTTACCAATAAATTTTTTGAATAATTAAACGAAACTATTTCACCTTTTTCAAAGTTGTAATATGTTGATCATTGAGGACGTTGTGTTTATTCTAACAGATAAACTTATGGCTCCGGAGATATTGCCCACTGATGATGTCAAAGTTAACAATGAATCTTTTCAAATTCCCCCTAACAAAAAAATGAAGATGAGCAACATGAGCTCTTCATCTTCACCCAAATCATCGCCACTTTCACATATTGAACTTCCTTCTCCTACAATTTCTGACTCCAACATGACAGTGACTTCCAATACAAGTAGTTACCTACTTTGTGACAGATTCAAGGTGTATACAAGTTTTCCAAATATTATGTTCCCTGACAATATTACAGTTCTGCCTATCGACAACGATAAGTGGGTTGCAGCGTGCCTGGAATTTCCAAATGACAAAGACTTTTGATTCTTGTGAAAAAGTTTCATTTATGACTTTGCTTTCAAGTACTAGAAAACATGATGTTAAATGTATGTTGCTACTTGACTTCAAGTAAAACTTGATGGCTTACTTAGATCTTGTGCATGTTGGAATTCAATTTCAGGAGAGACAAAAATGGCTCTAGTAATAAAAAGATAGAATTGATTTGGATATTTTGATTTTTCAAAAATGCGTTGCCATTGCCGATATCAAGAACAGTAGCTAATGTGAACTGTCAAATGCCGTTATATGACAAAAATGAAAACAATGATATAATACTTTCTTATTTTTCACTAGGTCAGATAATCGCAAATAGCTTAGCTACTATAAAACCAATGAAAATGATAATTACAAGTTAGAACAAAAAATTAAGAGAGTAATGTCTCATTTTGAGTATGGGGTCAAACATCCTTTTTGGAGTGTCTCTATCCAGCTTTGTTTTCATTTTGGTTAAGGCAAGAATTAAGACAGCATCTTCTTCAATCTTACTGCAGACCACTGCTCCTGCAGCATGCACATGTATGATATGGTATAGTACCAGTACAAAACAAGAGGGGAATAAAGTTAGAAAACAACATTCAGATTTTCTCAAATAGTCATTGATTATTTTCTCAACATCATAATGATTAGTTAACAGGTGTTGGACAAAGAACATGCTGATAGAGCAAGGAAGGACAAGGAAATAAGATGCTTCAGATTTTATTAAAATGGATAAAGTAGAAGAAAATAGGAGCGAAAATCTGAACTTACAAAATTTGTTGACATGTTTCAGCAGGGAAGTCTCCTTGTAATTTCTTACGTGATTCCAAATAGTCATTTTTTTGGATAATTTTGGGTCATCAAATCCATAAATAGATGTTGGAGGTTAGATATTAAGATAGAATTAAATCTCATTGACCTATTAGCAGTTTATTTTTTTTACTATGAAAGCCTCTTTCGAAAACATTGCCAACTAGGCCTTTAAACCGGCTTTCAGGCCTTGTTAAACTTTCAGAAAGATCAAAAAGCTCCAAAGGCTAGTCTATCCCAACATAATCTGACCCCTAATAATGATCTGAAATAGTATATCAACCGTGTTTGAAGTTGCCAAACGTTTTCAGGTTTACTTGTATGTTTATGTTTTATCTGCATTAAAATAGTTATAATTGACTTGACCAAAAAAAAAAAAGTTATAATTGAATCTTGATTTGCATCCTACTTGTTCAGGATGAATCTTGTCAGAAGGTTTTTCCAAGCCAACATATAAAACTACACAGATCGGTTCGCCTCATATGCCAACTTTTTTTTCAACTGTGGAAGTAGAGGGCATTGGATTTCATGGAAACACATCTAGATCCATAAAAGAGGTAAAACATGATGCTGCAAAGATTGCTTACATTACCTTAAAAGAGTGTAATTTCATTTAGTTGGTTCGGCATTCGTGCTTAAGAATCACTTTGAGGAAGAATTTTGATATAACCAAACAAGTTTAGCCTCTATTATTACGTTTGAAATGAAAGTGATTGAGTGTAAAATTTATTTAATGAAAAGTTATTTAATTTTTCTAAAATGTGCTACCATTGCTATCAAGAACAAGCTAATGTGAAATTCTATTTTATGACAGAAATGGAAACACAGTGATATAAACTTTTCTTATTTATCACTAGATTCAGATCATTGGGAAAAAGGTACAAATTTACACATACACACACATTCAAGGACAAAATAGTAGGTGTTCGATATCATATTTTTGTTTGAAAAGTAGTAAAGGAAAGAAGTGTGGTTATGCAGAATATTAACACTAAAGATAATTAACCTAGCAGATTGAAGACAGAGTCAATTGATGTGGACAAGTTTATACAGACTTGATCCTCATATGACCTATACAAATTTAGACACATGGAGTTGACAAAATAGAGATTTTGAAAGCTCACAAATGTAGAAGCCTCTCTATACCATTTATGATATCCCAAAAAATACAGCATCACTTGTGAGGTTTTTTTTTAGTGTTAGTGTTATCCAATTTTTAAAAGATGTTGTAATTGTTCTCTCTTTGTATTTAGAGAGAAGTCTTGTAATTTTTTCCTCTTAGTGAAAACTCTTTTACTCTTGCCAAGTGAATTTTTTCCTTATTTGTTGAGGGCTTTTCATGCAAATATTGTTTGTTCAATTTCTCTTTTCTCACCTCTTATTTTAGCTGCATAAAAATAGTATTTTGTTAATCTCCTACCAACACATTACACATATATGATACACTAACCAAGACATAAACAAGAGACGCAGCATAACTTTTAAAAAGAGGCAAAACAGAAGGAAACCAAAATTATAAAAGTGACATCCTATTATTATATTCTCAAAAGAAGACAAGAATACACAAAACACCAAAATAGTCTTCAAGATAAACCAGACCACATGGCTTACACAACACTATCTCCTTGGTAGAAACTGTCTATATTTTCATGACCCTTCTCTCCTTCACACCAAATATGCATTTCTCTGCATGCAACCGTTTATCATGTACCACTAACATTTCACATGGTTAACAATATTTAGTTTCACATGGTTCCTCGTTATTTAAATGGTTCACGTTAATTCTTATTCACAGTAATCTTATATATATGTTCATGTGATAACTATAGTAGTGAGAGTGAAAGTGAAAATGTACAAGTCGAGGCTGCAGGAGTTGTGTCACCGGAGAAAGTGGAGTTTGCCTGAATACTCTTCCATATATGTTGATGGTCCACCACACAATCCAAGCTTCAAGGGCTCTGTCTTTGTCAATGGTTTAACCTTTACTTCTCCCGATACTTTTCATTCCTCCAAAGAAGCTCACAACCAAGCTGCTATGAAAGCTTTGCTCAACTTTTCTTATCCTTCATCAAGTATATACCCTAATTCTTTCACTTTCTAGATTTGCTTTGTTTTCCTAAGAAGTTTTTTTTCTTTTAATCTTGCCTCGGAGATGATTATGATCTTGTACAGTTGACACTTTTTGTATCTTGTAATAGTTTTCTGTTTGATTTCTTATACTTATGAGTTATGAGTATGATAAAACATAGGTGATTGTGAGTTAGTATTATTAATTTATTTTGATGTTAATTTTGAGTATTTACATATGTTTGATCAGCAGAGATATTGTTTCATAATAGACCAAATGGAACCATGTCATGCAATTAAGCAAAATTCTCTATTTCAAAATCACATTTTTCAAATCACTTTTGTTTCTTGTATATTTTTCTTTTAGTACTATTCTGCCTTAGCAATGACTGAAGGATAAGGAAAACAATATGATAATAGGAACTAGTAGGTTACATACACTTTTACTCTAATATTTGTGGTTCATGGTGTCCATCTACAGGATCTTCAATGCCAACAAATGAATATGGTTCAAAAGAGAAAGTTAAAGCTGCCAAACCTCAAAAGTGTCCAGTTCCATCAGAATTTCCACATATTAGAAGTGCTAAACAATTTCTTTCACTTTATTACTAGTGTGTCTGCAAATCTTTGATAATTTTGTTACGATTCTTCTTTAAGATATCACTTTATTTTTCCTTTTTTGTATTTCAACATATATCTAACAACGTTAATCAACTCATTCTTCCAGATACAGGTTGTTTGAACAAACCTCAACATCAAAACTATGCTCGAAAGAACAATCTTGAATCACCTGTTTTTACCATTGAAGCTAAGGGGCCACCTCATGACATTCGCTATAAGGCTACTGTTGTTGTTGAAGGGAAATCGTTTGAAAGCCCTACAGTTTTCGACACTAAAGAAGAGGCAGAGCAGACTGCTCTACAAATTGTTGACATGTTTCAGGCAAGATCAGTCCTTGTAATTTCTTATGTGATTCTAAATTGACATTTTTTTTTGGATATTTTATGATCATTAATACATAACTAGATGTTGGAGTTGGTTACATATCAAAATAAAACTTAATCTCTTTGACCTATTAGCATGTTAGTCTTTTTAATGAAACCCCGTAGTGAACTAGACCTTTCAACAAGCTTTCAAGCCTCGTCAGACTTTCGAGAAGCCCAGATCAGCTCTTAATAATGGGCATATGACAGCTAAAAGGCAAAACTCAGACCCAACATTTTTAAAGTAGGCCGGACTTGGGCATTACAAAACCTAGCCTAGACTAGCATATTCTCATTCCAAATAATGACTTGATTCATCGGTAATAATATAATAGTATATCAACTTTGTTTGCATATGTCAAACTTATTCAAGTTTGTTTACATGTTTATGTTTTACCTGCATGAAAAAATTTAAAATTGAATTTTGATCTGTGTTCTACTTATTCAGAATGAAACTAGTTCATCCAAGAGTTTACTTCAAGAATTAACACAAAGAAGATATTGTTCCATACCAACTTATAAATCTACCCGGACTGGTCCTCCTCATATGCCAACTTTTTTCTCAACTGTTGAAGTAGAAGGCGTGGAATTTCATGGAAAGGCGTCTAGTTCCAAAAAAGAGGCAGAATATGATGCTGCAAAGATTGCTTACAAGGCCTTAAAAGATGGTAAGTTTATTCACTTGATTTTGCTTTCATGCATAAGAATCGCTTTGATGGAGAACTTCGATATAATATAACACCATAAATTTGCCTCTCACTAGTAATAATTTAAGAAAATGAAAGTTGTTGAATATAATTACATGTGTCAGTGTCGAGTAGCAAACAAACTTTCAATCTGAAATGTCTATGATTATGATTTTGATAATATTGATGTATTGTACAGGTGGACTTCATATGTATGCTGCTTTTTCTTCCTCTATCAAAAAAAATCAAGCAGAACAATCAACTCATGAATCAGACATTGTTAGATCCAAACAGAAACTCATCCTTGAAGGTATGTTAATTTCTTCATCTTCAACAAGAAACACATGTTACTCATCAATCACTTTTTTGAATCAGTCACAAAATATTTTACTTTTATCAAAGGGGTAATATAATAATCATTGAGCATGTCAATGACATTGTGTTTATTCTAACAGATGAACTTTTGGACAAGGAGATATTACCTACTGATATCAAAGTTAATAATGGCATGCACAGTGAGTTTTTTCCACTTCCAGCCAATAAAAAAATGAAGATGAGTAACATAGGCTCTTCCTCTTCTTCACCTAAAAAATATCCATTTTCACGTATTGATGATACAAGTCCAGGCCAATCCTCTGGATCTACTAGCTCTGAGTCGGGTCCAATTCTACTCACGAAGTCTCAACGCATCAAAAAGCCACCCAGCTGGCTAGAGGATTATATGGAGAATTATGACGAATAAGGTTCTAAAAAATTAAAAATTGTTCCTTCAATTATGCTAGCTGTCTAGCCATTTTACATCATTCTAGAATCGAAGTCTAATTTGTTAGCAGTTTCTTAATATGTGGGATCATTGTACACTTGACAATGATTGACTTTGCTATGTAATTAAGAATCCTCATATATCACTTTGCTTCTAAGTATTAGAAAACATTATGTTAATATATATCACTTTGTTGTACATTATGTCAAATGACTTATTTAGATGTTGTACATGATTGAATTCAATTCCGGGAGAGACAAAAATGGTTCTGCATAGAGATAGGATTGATTTTGAAATTTTCAGTATTCTTGAGTTGAATATGATTTTGCTTATAGAATTTCAATACTATCATTGTATAAGAGTACAAGTTAGAAGCAGGGAAGGAGGCCATTAATTAATGAAGATCACACAAATAAAATCTGCTGGTAAAAGACATAGCTAATGTGTTACCATCGCTACAAAACATAGGCAATATGCTATCATATGACAATAATGAAGACACAATGCTATAATTTGTTCTTATATTCACTAGCTCTCATCATCTGAATATCTTAACTATCGAACTGGTAAAAAGGTACAAGTCTACTACATATCAATTCTACTACATAATAAAAACCTTTATGCTTATTTTATTGTAATTGAATTTAGGCTTCAAAATACATATGAAACCGGTGTCATATATATGCTGACATAAATTATTTAAGTTAGGAAAATAATTACAGCTCTTGAGTTCTCGATGCTTCCAAAATATGACCTAATAACATGTTTAACATAAGCCCTATAGAACCAAAACACCGATTAAAGAGTTTAAGAGGCTAAAAAAAGCAATGAATTTCTGTTAAAATTAAACAAATCGGAAAATGAAAAATAGGCTAAAAAAACAAGAAATTGAAATTAAAAAAAACATGGCGTAGAGAAAAATCGGACAAAAAAAAACAACAAATCATAAAAAGAAAATCAGTAAAAAAAAC